>Ga0255763_1000135_pt1 | contig 75570 bp, 97 predicted proteins | sample 041ome_2_FD_179963 | JGI IMG/M metagenome (GOLD analysis project Ga0255763, IMG submission 179963) | Coastal salt marsh microbial communities from the Groves Creek Marsh, Skidaway Island, Georgia - 041406US metaG (version 2) | ecosystem: Environmental > Aquatic > Marine > Intertidal zone > Salt...
CACCACACGAAGAACTAGTCGCTCATGAGAAGCTATGTGCTGAACGATACGCTACTATACATAAGCGTTTAGATCGCATTGAAGCTATGCTCAACAAGTTAGTCTGGGCAATCATGGCTGCACTCGTAGCTATTATAGTTTCTTTTGTTTCATCTGCTCATGCAGAAACCAGAACAATTATTGAACAGCGTGGTATGCCCGTGCCTACAGCAATAGCCCCATCGATCTCTGCATACTCTCAAGACTTATGTGTAGTGCCTGTGACTGGTGCTGTATCAGGTGGCATCATCTCTGTTGCAGCTGGGACAGCTATCGAGGATGAAGCATGTCAAAGACGTAAGTATGCTAAGGTCATGAATGACTTAGGCCTGAAGGTTGCAGCAGTCTCAGTCATGTGTGAAGATATTAAAGTGTGGAATGCTATGGAATTATCTGGCAGTCCATGCCCTATTGGTGGTGCAACAGGGGTGGCTGCGCGATCAGCTTGGTATGATCTACATCCTGAAAGGTTTACTAAATTGTATGGCGAGGAATTTGTTTTGGTTGTTCCTCTTAACATGGAGTAACGCTAATGCTTGGTACTGTACGTACACACCTGACACGAATGGTTACATGGTTGAAGACTCGCTTCAGTGTTACGACATTGAAGAATCTGTGGCACTTTCTCAATACTGGTGTGTCGACTATCAACCATCAGATCCGATCTGCAATCAGTTCGCTACATGCACTGACCAAACAGAGCAAAGAACAACTGCTTGCACAGAGCCGAACACTTCTGGTTACGTTAATGAAGCTCGCTTCTATTCTTGCAATACTAGCTCTTGGTCTAGCTGGACTGTTAGCTCATCTCATTGTGTGGCTGATCCAGCAACTTGCATCGAAGCTGTGGAAGAGAGGACAGTAGAGTGCGCACCTGGATATCATGGATCATTAGTAGAGCAAAGACTTACGACATGCTCGACTCCCTACTCGATCCCGACAGTATCACCTTGGACTACCATCTCGGATTCATGTACCCTAAAAGCAAGCGATCCAGCAAGTATAGAGAGTCCATTGAATCCAGCATCTCCGTTAAATACAACAGTGCCGATCTCCACCCCTGTCCCCACGACAGCAACAGAACCTGTAACTGTCAGCCAGGATCCTGTGCAGCAAGAGATGACGACACCGACAGAGACGGAAGAGAAGATAGAACAAGAACCTCAAGCACCACAAACCAAGGAAAACGAAGAGGTCGTGCCTGGGTTTGGGATTGCTATTAAGCTAATACAGCAAGGTAACAGTAGTATATATGAACAACCCACTGAAATTTTTTTAGGACAAAACCAGGATGACTACGCAGAAGAACAAAACATTCTCTTTAACTTTATCCAATCAGATGATATTGGGGATAGTTTTAGCGGTATTGCCAATCATCGGTGGGATCAGTTACATGGGGATAACCCTTTACAACGACACGGTTTCGGTAATTGAATCATACGATGAAAGTAAGATTAAAGAGATCGAGCTGAAGCTAGGTAGTCAACAGAATAGAATCATAGAGATCATGGAGCGTGCGATCATCACACAAGAGAAGGCCAGTGATGCATTAGCACTAGCTCGTGAGGTGGCCGCAGAGTCTAGAGGTAACCAACGTGAGGTAGAAGCAACACTCAAAAGTGTACGATCTGAGGTCGAAGCTAACTTAGATGGCATACGTGCAGAGATGAAAGCATTACGTAAGGCCACAACTAATCCACTAGGAAACTAACATGGGAATTATTACACACTTAGTACCAATTGCACTTGGCTTTATTGCAAAGCTGATGGCAATCAAATCACAACAAGCACATGACCAACAAAAGCTGATGCTAGAAACTCTTGCTGCCAAATCAGGTGAGATAGATAAAGCTCGTGAGTATGCTGTAAAAGAATCACCATTCGCTGCATGGAATAGACGCATACTGATCTTAGTTATCTTAGCATTAGTTGCGATCTATCCATTGGCTGGTGTCTTTGGTGTAGATACTGTGGTCAAGACTACATCAGATGGTGTAAAACTTTTAGGTCTCATTGAGTTTGGTGGTGGTGAATCATTCCAAACCATAAAAGGATTATATAAGTTCGATGAGATCTTTGCATGGGCAACTATGATCGTAGAGTTCTACTTTGGTGGACAGCTTGCGAAGGCTAATTAATCTGATACAATGAACTTATGAGCTACAAATCGGTCTTAGTGATCTCGGATCTGCACATCCCTTATCACCATCCAGATGCTTTTGATTTCCTGAAAGCACTGAAGAAAAAATACAAGCCTGATCTCGTTGTCAACATTGGAGATGAGATCGATCAGCATGCTATCTCTTTTCATAATCACCACCCTGATCTAAAGTCACCCGGTGATGAGTTAAGAGAAGCTCGTGTCTATTGCCAAGAACTACAGAAGATCTTTCCTGAGATGACGATTGTTCACTCGAATCATTCATCATTGGTCTATCGTAAAGCTGTTGCACATGGCCTGAGTCTTGAGTATCTAAAATCCTATAATGAGTTTCTCCAAGTAGATGATGGTTGGAGATGGGTAGATGATTTAACTGTTACTCTATCCGATGGACAAAGATGTTTCTTTACTCATGGAATGGCCAGCGATGTGATGAAGGTGGCTGCCCAGTATGGGATGTCCACGTGTCAAGGCCACTACCACTCCAAGTTTAAGATTGAATACTATTCTAATCCTGATAAGTTAGTATGGGGTATGCAAGTCGGATGCCTTATCAATCAGAAGGAATTAGCATTTGAGTATGCTAAGAACTTCAAATCTCGGTTCGTTATAGGATGTGGCATGATCCTGGACGGTCAACCTAAACTCATGCCGATGGTATTAAAGGATGGTGGTCGATGGATACAGAAGATAGTTTAGTACAAACAATATCAGAACTCGATGCAGAGCAAGCAAAAGTCATTGATGGTTTGATTGGTCGTAAGATTTGGAACATAGAAATACTAGAAGACAAAGATGACACAGCTATCAAGATACAGTTTTCAGAACAAGATCACGACTACATGCTGATTTATGGTCAAAACATGGACATGTATGTGTTAAACCCAAAACCTGACGTTACTCACTGAAAAACGGCTTGCATAATCGCTCTGTGTTGCACGATCTCATGTCAACCTAGGGTAAGGTATCAGAAAAATACGATCTTTTTACCTCAATGCTTATAACAAACGAGAGACGTATATCCTAGTTACAGGTCACAATTTGACCACATTTCATGCAATGCAGTAGCTTTCCATTGGCATCGTACACAAAATAACTCTCACATGCATAAGCCATGACGCTAAAAAGGAGCATCGCCATACATATCATGCATGTCTTGGTAACTAAGTTTTGTTTCTTCAGGGACTTCCTCATGTGGTATCTCCTCAATAGTAAAATCTTTTCTTGTCTTTGCGAACCTCTCCGCATCTTCCAGCTCGTGGAAGGCACGGATCGATTCACCAAACTCATCAATAACTATAAACTTAAATTCCACTTATCCTTCATTAACCTTAACATCATGTGTTCATAATCTATATTACATACACTTAAACACAATTGCAACATCTCATCATCGTAATCTGACAACCATTCTAGTGCTTTCATACGACTATCCTGGGACACATCACAACTGAGAATGTCTCGTACTGCTTGATGTAAAATACCTTGTAACAATCTGACAGGAAAGTTATCAGGCTTTGGGTTATTAAGTAACTGTGATTCGCTTATGTCTATAATTGGATAGTGATCCATATTTATCTCCAACTCATGAATTTATTGATGCGATGTACACCATTACATGCCACAATGATATCTCACAAATAAGGAGAACACTATGTGGACAGCACCAAAAGCAACTGAAATGCGTTTCGGTTTTGAAGTAACAATGTACATCTGCAATAAGTAATTATTGATTTAATGTACGAACGATGGTATCAAAGTCAAACTTGACTGCCATCAAACGATCAGGCCCTAGTGAACCTAGGGTTTTTTCGTTCATCGCTTGCAATTCTTGGATGTAGCCTGTCTTCTGACTAACTGTACCCTTCTCTTGCTGCGACACTTTCTTCGCTAACTCAATCATCACCTTGACTAACTCATCAGCATCCTTGACCTCAACAGGATCTTGCTTAGGTCGTAGCAATGTGATTGTAGTCTTCTTTTGTTCTGCAATAGCTTCAGTCTTTCTTCCTACTGCATCCATTTCATTGAGTGATGCATACTCACCACCTGACAGGCCAAGTGCAGCTAATGCACGACCAATCGCACTGGTCTCTGCATTTTCTAGAGCCGAGGTAGTATTGACTAACCCTTTACCACGGATTTCTTCTGCAAAACCTGTGCCTATGATATGGCCTGATGTGTCATGAATGGTAGCTTTTAACACTACCCTCTGACCATCATCAACAACGATCTCAGTTGTCACACCATAGTCAAAGCCAACAGCTTTTCTGAAGGCTTCCATTCGGTGTACGACTTGAGTGTATTTTTTGTTGCCTTTTTGTGGAACACCATGCGACTCGTGCAAAGCCGCAATGTGATCCATGATGTGACTAACAATCTCCGAGGTTTTCTGTTTTTCCATCTTTATCTCCATAATATATTTTCATTAATGCTTTACGTCTTGCTTTAGAACGAACTCTTGTATCAACAATGCCTTTAAAAAAGAAATCATCAATAGCTTCTTCTGACTCTTGTTGCTCAAGCTCTTGAATATGTTGCCAAAAGTCTGCTCCTTCATATCCAATGTCTTCCATTATCGTACCTCCGTAATGCGTAGTTTTTTAACTCGAATTGATCGTGCTGGCTTAGCCGGGACAACTTTTGCTGGTTGAGGTTTGTAGTTTAACTTACCCCATTTGACATGGTATCGGCCTGCATTGGCATACTTGTAATCACCCATACGAGCCATGATCTTGGCCTGATGAACCTCAAGCTCTTGTTGCATGTCTTTGATGTCCTGTTCCAACTCGATGATTTGCTGTGCTAGGTCTTCCTCTCTGTCACCTAACTCGATGGTATCTTCTTTGGCTTCATCAAATACTTCAGATGCATCTTGACCATTGACAAAATCATACCAATCAGCTTCTTGAGTGTCCTTGAACTTCTGAACTCTCAAATCAAAGTCTACTGCTGCCTGACGAATTTCCTGGATCAGCTCTTCATCTCTTTTAAATACAAACACTCGAAGTTGTATCCCTCGATACAAGACACCAACAGCACCCCAAGTAATCGGTGTGCCTGTCTCGCTTTGTACTGCATCCATCTGTGCTTGTAACTGAATCCTTCCTCGAAAGTCAGGTAAGTCATCCTCTGCTTCATGGCTAGTCAACTTGACCTCTATGATGCCATAGCCTTCGAGTTCAATCTCATCTGCATTAACACAATAGATGTTTTTGGATGGATCAGTTTGTAAAACCTCTCCTGAACCCTTGACCATGCCATCCAAACTAACTGCAAATGGAAAATCCTGATGAAAAAAGGCCTTTTCAAATTTAGTCTTTGGGTTTCCTAGCCGAAGCTTCTGACATGTTTCATTAAGGATTGGCAGTTCAAAAGTCGATCCCCAATGCATTGCTTCAAAATCCAACTTTGGTGGCTCGATGCCCTGGAGATAGTCCAAAGCTCTTTTGAGTACTTTGTTGGGTGTCATGTGTGGACTTCTGCCCAAAACTGCACAAATTTGTGATCCTGACAACATGTCATCAGGGGTGAGTTTTCCTTCTGCTGTATGGCTATTCACATTAAACACGAATGCCCTCCTTCCTTATGTATTGAAATATATTGGCTTGTTGCCATTCCTTGCCTGTCGATGTCTTAATATCGAGAGTGTTGAGCTGTTCTGCAAGCATTCTGTAATTAAGTTTGCCACTCCTCCAAGTCTTTCTTTTGTCTTTGATGAGTTGCTTAACAATCGGCTTGATCTTGTCTCTGAACCTCTGAGCTTTATTCTTTGTTGCTTCACCTCCAAGCTTTTGAGCTGTTGGCAACTTCTCAGGAGGACAACCCAAAACCACACCTCTTGCTTTTGCTTCTGCAAGTGCTTGTTTGGTTCGAGTTGAGATTAGATCGGCTTCATGCTCGGCTATCATGGCATGCATGTGCCACTCAAGCTTTGACATTTCCTTGTGTCCAACTACTAAGAGCTGAACATTTCTTTTAAGTAATCCACTAATAAAGTGCAAGTCTCTTGCTAGTCGATCTGTTCGAGCAACAAGTAGAGAGCAATCCTTTAGTGAGTCAAGAAGGTTTAAAGCTCTGTGCAACTCAGGTCGATCCTCGAAGGATGTCTTTGTTCCTGATTCATACTCGACAAACTCTGCCACAAACTCGGCATTGTTGTTTTGTATGTGTTGCATGCAAGCTGATCTTTGGGCTTCAATACCTAGCCCACTTTTCTTTTGCATGTCAGAGCTAACCCTGAGGTAGGTTATGATTTGCATCATTGTCTCCTATATGGTTAGTAAAATGATTGTCTAATAACAATCCAAAAGCCACCCACCAAATACCTGGAGAGTGGCTTGAAGTTGTTACTAATCAGTGTCACTTGTATCTAAATCAATGATCTCATAATCAACATTATCAGGAAGGTTAATAACATCAATAACAACACCATCTTGAACTTGTATTTGTATTGTTTTATTTTGCATATTATTCTCCTAATATTTCTGCAACTTTAGTAAGTGCTGCATCAGTGTGACCACCTACATGCCACTCAGTCATGTCCTCCAATGGAGTGCCATACTTGCCGAGATAATTATAGCCATTCTTATAATTGTAGATTGTTGCAATAGTGCCATCGGTAAACTCTAAAATCCATTCGGCATCTACTTTATGTTCATCAAAGGTATGATAGTCACCAAACAGTTCAACAAGTTTGTCAAAGCTTGCATTGATGTAACCTACTAAACCTGAGCCATTGGCTTTATTGGTGTCACTTCCAAGAGTTACATAGTCTTTATCAGTAATACCAATGACCTCAAAATCCTCTCTGTAATCATGTTTGCCTGTTTCAATAAATTCACCTTGTTGAGCTAAGGCAATAGCTTCCTCCTCTGATCTAGCTTCTACCTTAACCCATGTGTATTCTTCTACAGATCGATGTAACTCATATATTTTCTTTTTCATAACATTCTCCCTTATAGCCATTCGACTTGATTAAATTGTAGATCATGACAAGCTAAATCAATCTCAAAACCTAAGCTTGCATTTCTTTTAGGACACTCCATGCCATTCTGTAGAGCATGTTTTTTATACTCTTTGTAAACAATATCAATGGCTTTTTTCTCTGTCTCGGCAACTGCTGTTATGTAATAGTTACCAAATGGTACTTGTGCTAGATAAACTTGCATTATGTTTCTCCTATATGGTTATTAAAATAATGTGTTGCTTACTTCATAGATGATAGCTTATAGATATTGTCAGGATAAATCAAGAACTAATTGCAACCTGGGCAACTTACCTGGATGTTATCCACAGGCCTGACTTTGATAGTTTGTAGAGTTTATAAGGCATAGGCACAATTCTGCTCAATAATTAAGCTATAATAATAATATGGAATATAACATCCCAAAAGCACCAAAGATTAAGCCAAAAGTAATGCAACCTGACCAAAGAAAGTTTTGTGTTGTACCACTTCGAGCTGTTGTTGATAACAACATGACTAGGACACAGTTAAGAATACTGTGCTTACTTGCAAGCTATTGCAATAAAAGTGGATTCACATATGTGAGTCAATTGAAGATGGCAAATGATATCGGTGTCACTCCTCAAGCTATCAGTAAGCATCTCAAGAAGTTAGAAGAGCAAGGATATATTAAAAGCTATTCAGGATATTCAACAGGTATCAAGGGTAAGACTAAAAGGATTATCTATGATGAGAATATAACAGATCGAGAAGCAGAACAGATCGGAGGAGAACCAAAAGAACCATTTAGTAACAGAGAGTACAATGAACTGTTAAAGATGAAAAGAAACAATAAGATACAGTCTGAGACACAACATATAGAAGTTGAACAGTCAGAATTACAAGATATAGATAGATTAACTAGGTTGAAAAGTGTTGTGGCAGAAGTGGATAAACTTGCAGAGATTGCTCACTTAGAGAGGATCGGCATGCCAATCAAGAAGATATTAGCTCGATTCAAGTATTAGATAGCTATTAGGTCTTTTAGCTGTGTAATGGGATGGCTTGTCTTGTAGCATAAACAAGGGTAAGTCAAGATGGTTACTATTTGAGCAACAGAATAATGATGATGATCTGAAAAGAAAAACTTTCATTTGCCTGAAACAACCACCCTTTACCCCCCCAGGGTGCTGACCTCTACGTGGGTATGTCACTCAATTTTTTGCCAAGTTTTTCAATCGGTAATCGGCTAGCACATTTGAGATATACTTTTGCTCCTCACTATAAACATTCCATTGTCGGATATCCTGTATAGCTCGTCCACAGGCAGTGCATATCTCTTTGCCCTGGATAGTCTCTAGTTTGCATTGATATTTACATGGTGAGTCTGTCATAATAAGATTAACTGAGGAAGCCAATAGAACCTAGCCCGTAAAAAAACAGGTAGAACATAAAAATGTTGATAGCTCTCGTTTATCTAGCATATAGAAGTGTCTCAATTCTTCTACCAGCTTTCACAGATCCCGTGTAAGGAGAGTCCTCGCTGTTAAGCACGTTTATACCTTTGGTCGCTATCTACCGACAGGTGGGCTGGGCAATGGCCCCGTAATAAATAGTATACTAAAAAATAATTATAATGCAAGCACTTGTTTTATATATACAACAGATATACAATGATAATAAAGGAGATGCAGATGTTTGAATTTGTTTGTGTAATGTACTTTACCCATGAGCATAATGAACACTTATATATTGGACATTTTACTTCATGTGAGAAAGCTTATGAGTTTGTAGCACAGAATTATACGACTACAGAATATAAATGGATTAAATGTTTGCATCATGATTATATCTATTTACCTAAAAATTTAGAGATTAGGGAGGTGAAATGAGTGACGGTGGAAAAGGCAGTCAGCAAAGACCAACAGATCGTAAGAAATTTGAAGAGAACTTTGAACGTATCTTCGGTAAAAAGGAAAAGAAATGAATGTACTAAGTCTATTCGACGGGATGAGTTGTGGTCAAATCGCTTTAGATCAGTTAGGTATACCTGTAAATAAATACTATGCAGCAGAGATTGATCCGTATGCTATGCGTATTACACAGAATAATTACCCGGATACAATCCATCTAGGTGATGTGACTAAGGTTAAAGCAGAAGATTTACCACAGATTGATTTATTATTAGGTGGTTCACCCTGTCAAGGCTTTAGTTTTGCGGGCAAGCAGTTAAACTTTGATGATCCAAGATCAGCATTATTCTTTGAATTTGTCAGATTGTTAAAAGAATGTAATCCTAAATACTTTTTACTTGAGAATGTCAGAATGAAACAAGAGTATCAAGATGTCATTTCTGAACATTTAGGAGTCAAGCCTGTCATTATTAATAGTGGATTAGTATCTGCACAAAATAGAATACGATTGTATTGGACTAATATACCAAACATTACTCAACCTGAAGATAAAGGCATTGTGTTAAAACATATATTAGAAACCGATTACATTGGTGATGATGTTAAGGACACAGCCAGGAATCAAAGACATTATAAACAAGATGACCAAAAAGCATTAACTTGTACTGCTACGATGTGGAAGGGTGCGGGTAATAATGGCATGACCTTAGTAGAAAATAAAGATAGACCTATCCAAGTTGGCATGGCATCTGATATTAATGGCCATGATATATTGAAAAGAATCTATAGTCCTGAAGGTAAATCACCTACTCTAAATTCTATGAATGGGGGTAATCGTCAACCTAAAGTATCTTGTGGTGCATTTCGTGGTCGATACGAAGAAGATGGATCAACGAAGCAACAGCTAGAGATTCGTAAGGATGATAAAACTAATACATTAACATCTGTACAAAAAGACAATGTGGTTGTCTATAAGAATGAGCAAGCTCATAAAGAAAACTATATTAAGTTACGAGATGAGTCTAAAGAAAAAGTATTAGCAACACAAATGAACAACAGTAAAAACTTTGGCAATGCTGTACGAGAAAAGAAAGCATTTACATTACGTGCAGCGAGACCAAATGGTGTAATTAATAAAGAGCAATACTATTACAGAAAACTAACACCACTAGAGTGTGAACGATTACAGACTGTACCTGATGGTTATACAGAAGGTGTATCGAATACACAAAGATATAAGATGTTAGGTAATGGTTGGACAGTGGAGGTAATTAAACATATCTTACAAAACATTACGTGAATTTTACAAGCTCGTATGTGATGAGTTTAATGATGGTAAGCGGTTAGATTATAAGTTTACTGATCCGGGTGGTTATTGGAAAATGACTAAGGGTTATACAGGGCATGGCATGAAGGAGATCGATGCTGGTACTTGGCTCAAGATGATTGAGTTATGTAAACGAGATGTAGAAGCAGAGCATAAGAATGAAGTACGGAGTCGTGGACGGCCGAGTAAAAAAGTCCGCAATAAATATGTAGGAGATCTATATGAAAGACCTTGACCAAAAGTTTGGAGCAGCAGTGACAGCAATAATCTGTTTTGCTCTAGTTATTGCAATGATTGGTGGCTGGAAAAAAGACATCGCACAGCAAGAGATTGTTGAGTTTGACATCGAAAGCATTGTGGTAGATGATCCGATTCCATTACCTGAGGTAGAAACTAAGGAAGCGTTATTACCTGAGATTCTACCTCCGTTATTTGAAGAGCCACTCCCACCATTACAAGGGGAAGTATAATGAGTGAGCTAACTCCATTCTTAGTACGACTTACTAAAACCTCAGTTGAGCTGTTAGGTAAGACTGCAAAAGAACAAGAGAAGACAAAAGCGAGTATTATTAATGATGCAATCAAAGCATATTGCTCAAAAGATATTAACTCAAGATTAAACAAGTTATGAAACCCACTGTGAGATATGAACTACCTTACCCACCTAGTGTCAACAATTATTGGCATGCATCAGGAAAGCGAAGATATATCTCTCCAGCTGGGAAAAAATTTACCGAAGAAGTAAATCTAATAGTCCAAAATGCAAGGTTTAAGACTTTTGGATCTGCTCCATTAGGTATTAGTGTTATGATACATCCAAGGTCAAAACGAAAGTTTGATTTAGATAACACACTAAAAGCGATCCTGGATGCATTAATGAAAGCTAACGTGTATGATGATGATAGTCAGTTTGAATACATCGAGATTGCACGTGGTGAAGCCAAGGACGGTGGCTCTGCTGTTGTCCATATTTATGAAATCGAAAGCGAGGAAAATTAATGGCACAAGATAATGGTTTTGAAGAAAAGCAAGGTGAAGTATATTGTCAGGTAAACAAAAAGAAAGAATTGGATTGGCATCCTGACTACACGAGTCAAATCACTTTACCAAACGGTGAACGGCATTTTATCGATGTATGGGATGGAGTCGGTAAGAATAGTGGTCAACCATATAGACGAGTACGAATTGGTAGTCCTGTTACGGGAGGAAGTGCCAACACACAAGCACCAGTACAGAATACGCAGTCTGCGAATTCAGTTACGTCCGAAAGTCTTAACTCGTTAGAAGATGACATTCCGTTCTAATGGCAGAGACTAAAAACAAAAGCAAACCAATTCCAAGTCTTGCTGGGTATGGTGGGGTGAGAGCCTTGCAAAAGAACTTGGAGAGGTCAACTACATTAGCCGCAAACAGGGAAGCTGTAGCTTACAGCCTTCTCTGCATGGCTAATACTAAACTTACCGATATTATGGAATGGGATGAAGAAGGCAATATCAAAGTCAAAGCAAGTAAAGATATTCCTGAAACAGCATTGCAAAGTATCAAGAAGATAAAAACAAATCCAAAGACAGGTGAGATCGAGATCGAGCTATGGGATAAAGTACAGACATTACGATTGCTTGCAAAAGCATCAGGCCTGTTAGATAACCCTGATGACTCTGACAAACCATCTGTGATTGGTATTAATGTGAAAGCACCAGAGGTAATAGACATTGAAGATGACAACACAGAACAGAGAGAAGTATCTGAAGATACTACAGGACATAAAGATGGAATCCAAGAATCAAAACAGGAGGACGGATTGGATTGATAAGATACTAAATAATCCTGACAAACATTTTGAGATCGTGGTAAGATTTGCAGAAGAAGCGAAAAAAAGATTAGGTAGAAAAAAAGATGCATGACAATGTCAATAAACCTAAACACTATACACAGGGGAAAGTAGAGTGTATCGATGCCATCGAGTCAGCAACAATGGGGTTGATGGGAATAGTAGCAGTTTGTGTAGCAAATATAATTAAGTATGTTTGGCGATTTGCTTTGAAAAATGGGGTAGAGGATTTAGACAAAGCAGATTATTATCTACAACGACTTCGCAAGAAAGTGAGGGAACGTGATGGACATGAAACCAAAGATCGATCAGTTGCGTGAAGAGTTTGAGATGGCAAAGCTCAATAATAGCCGAGTTATGGAAATTATTGATGCTTTATACAGAAGAAATCAAGAACTCGAACGTCTGATATCAATGAAGTTCAAAGATATAGACGATGAGCAATAAGAAAGAACGTAGTAAAAAACAACTAGCTGGTCCTGGGATAGATTTAGATTTCAGTGGCGCGCGTACGACATATAATTTTCTCCAATCCAATGCGTTCGTTCGCGGACTAATGGGGCCTGTGGGTTCAGGCAAGTCTTATGCGTGTGCTGCTGAAATAATGATGCGAGCTGTAAAACAAAAGCCATCTCCTGTTGATGGTATTCGTTACACTCGATTTGTAATTGTCAGGAACTCTTACCCTGAATTAAAAACAACAACGATTAAAACATGGCAAGAGCTATTTCCTGAAAACACTTTTGGTCCGATGTTATATACACCTCCAATCACTCACCATATACGCCTACCCTCCCGTGGCGATGCCGCTGGCATAGACTGTGAAGTGATCTTCTTGGCATTGGACCAACCTAAAGATGTTCGTAAATTACTCTCACTAGAATTAACAGGCGCATGGGTGAACGAAGCAAGAGAATTACCTAAAGCTGTGATTGATGGATTGACACATCGAGTTGGTCGATACCCAACTCAAAAAGATGGTGGACCAACATGGCATGGGGTATGGATGGATACTAACCCAATGGATGATGACCATTGGTGGTTTAGACTATCTGAAAAAGAACCGATTACAGGTAAGTATGGGTGGGACTTCTTTAAACAACCTGGTGGAGTCGTAGAGGTTGATCCTGGTGACTTACCTGATAATCCTGAAGCTAACGATCACATCTTTGCGGGTGGTCGTTGGTGGAGGATAAATCCACGAGCAGAGAATGTAAACAACTTACCGGGTGGTTATTACTCTCAAATGCTAGGTGGTAAAAACTTAGATTGGATTCGCTGTTATGCTGAAGGCAAGTATACTTATGTACAAGAAGGTCGACCTGTATGGCCTGAGTACGAAGATAATTTAATGAGTTCATCAGAGGTAGAATATGATCCAACACTTCCATTACATATTGGACTTGACTTTGGTTTAACACCAGCAGCGGCGATTGGGCAACGACAAGCTAATGGTCGTTGGATTATTCTGCATGAGATTATTACTGAGGATATGGGCTTAGAAAGATTTGGGCAGCAGTTGCTTGCTGAAATCAATGCTCGTTACCCTAAAGCACAATTGATGGTGTGGGGAGATCCAGCAGGTATGCAACGAGATGCCATCTATGAAGTGACTGCATTTGATTATTTACGTACGATTGGATTAAAAGCACAACCAACTGCATCTAACAATTTCAAGGTAAGACGAGAAGCTGCAGCAGCGCCAATGCAAAGATTAATACAAGGCAAGCCAGGGTTGTTAGTACATACATCTTGTAAAGGTATTCGTAAATCATTAGCGGGTGGTTATCATTTTAAGCGAGTTAATATTGGTGCTGGACAAGAGCGATTTAAAGATGCACCAAACAAAAATGAACACTCACACATTGGTGATGCATTTGGTTATCTCTTACTAGGTGGTGGTGAGCATAAGAGAATGACTAAATCAGGCCTGTCACAGAATACATTGATATCTCAAACAGTCGTAAACGCAGATTTTGATGTCTTTAATCACTAGGGAAATATTAAATGAATATATGCCCAAAGTTAAAAATGGTGGGTATGTGTTATTTGATCCACTACATCTTAAAACATTTGAGGGGTTAGATGCTTATGGGATTGCGCAAGTACCTCCAGAGGTTCGAGAACAACGTATCATACATCAGTCTCAGTGTGGTCCTAGTGTTACTGCGTATCTTGATAACCGTCCAGTCGCTATTTTTGGTCTTGTCTTATTGTGGAATGGCGTTGGTGAAGCGTGGTCTATCTTTTCTGAGCAAGCTAGAAGATACCCAATAGCTATGACTAAAGGTGCTAATACATTCTTTGATATCTGCGAGATATTATATACTTTACATAGACTACAAATTACTGTACGATCAGAGGATAAAAGGGCAATGTCATGGGCAAGCTTTTTAGGTTTCAGGGAAGAAGGCTTGCTCAGGGCGTTTAGTCAAGATAAAAAAGATTATTACATGATGAGGAGAGCCTAATGGGCGGAGCATTTGGTGGCGGTAAGCCAGACACATCAGCAGCTGAAGAATCGTTAAGATTACAGCGTGAAGAAACGAAACGTGCAAGAGAAGCAGCTGAAGCAGAAAAAAGAGATTTAGCAGAACAAATGTCAGCAAAACAAAGAGCAAGACGTGTTGGTGGTAAAAGAACATTACTCGCTAGCCGTGTTGCTCCTGAGACTGGTGTCGAAGATGAAAACAACTTAGGTACTAAAGCGTAATGGCAGCCTTAGATTTTGGAATGGCGTTGGCACGAGGGATGCTACCTAAATCAGAAAAAGCTCAAAAAGATTTATTGAATCTTGCTGGTGGTCGTAACATTTTTAAGTCTGAAGACTGGTGGAATAAAGCTGTAGATAAACAAATCTCTGAAGGTTATCGTACTGTAGAGCGACAAGATAAAGAGTTCTTAATGCCATCAGGTGAATATCAACCGGGTAAGCGACAAGTTAGTACAACCTATGGTAGAACAATTATGGGGCAGTTCTCTCCAGTAACAGGACCATTTGGTATGCCTTACACACCATCATATCATCCATTATTTGGTTATGGTGGTGGTGTGTCTGCTAGAACATCGGTAAGTTATGAAGCACCAGAAGGTGCAGTATTTACTGTCGATCCACGCACGAAAGAAAAACAATACACATCAAGAGACTTTGATGTTTTTGGTAAACGTGAAGATTATACTGCTGGTGAATTATCTGACATTGAAACATCAGCTAAAGCTGGTGCAACAAGAGCTAAGAGACAAACAGAACAATCTAAGGCATCACAAAAAAGATTAAGACGTGGGACAGGTGGCTTGTTAGCCAAAGCACCATCACCAGAAGATACAGGATTACCCGCTTTAGGAGCAACAGGATTAGGTATTGTAGGTGATCTGTTTGGAGCAAAACAAGAGTTATGATTGAGTGGCATGAGATATCTTTTCCTCCTATTAATCTTTATAACGCACATAGGATTAGCGATGGAACTTAATATACCCAATTTTAATAAAGTTAGAAACGAACTACTTAGTGATCCTGTGTCTGTAAAAGCAATGGATATGTATATTGAATTTGCAAATACAAAACATAAAGTCAATGTAACAAGAGAAGAGTTGGTAGATAAAATTATGCTCCCTATCATTGCACACGAATCAGGATTGACATTCGATCCTACAATTAAACAAAGACCAAAGAAACCAGGGCAAAATCCTCCAGGTCGTGGACTGTTTCAATACGAGCAAGATAACATATCATACAAGCAAGGTGAGCATGGATCTGCCACTTCAGCATTAGTAAGAGCATCAACTGTTGGTAGCGAGTCTATGAAAAAGTGGGCAAATAAACAAATTGACCAAGGCAACAGTGACTTTTCTAAATACAGTATTGGTCAACAAGGTGCATTGTTTATATATGACAATTGGGGAAAGAAAGACACTAAAATGCACTTAGTTGCAAAAGATGTGCATCATATCTTTGACTATTGGGCAACGCATCATCAAACTACAGTGATCCGTGAGTCTAATGCAAATTACTTTAAAAAGCGTAATGATTTTATGGGACAGTTTGATAGTATTAATCATCAGCTTAAATTAAGCAAACGCATGAAACAAAACAAACAGCAAACTAAAGATCCATTTCATCAAGGACAAAAACGAACATTATTGACAGGAGATGAAGTAATTAACAACTTCTCTAATCGAGTACGTAATGTAAAACGACCACCCAACAAGGGCAACCCAGGAGGATTATTATGAAAAAAGGTTTATACCATAACATGAACAAACGTAAGAAAGCTGGAACAAGTCGTTCTAAAGCTAATTCTACAGTATCTGATAAAGCATATAAAAACATGTTAGCTGGTTTCCCTAAAAAGAAAAAAGCATAATGTGGTCATATCATCTTTATTGGGGATTTAACTTAGGTTTTGAAATCTATGAAGGTGAAGTAGATGGAGATCCTGTTGATTATTTTTTAGTCAACATTGGTCCTTTAAGAATACAACGAGCGGAGTGGTCGTAATGGTAGCAAAGAAATATCAAAACCCAAAAGGTGGATTAAATGAAGCTGGACGTAAACATTTTGAAAGAAAAGATGGTGGCGATCTTAAGCCACCACAAAAGTCTGGTAGCCATGGTAGGCGTGTCAGCTTTGCTGCACGGTTTGGCGGTATGGCTGGTCCTTTAAAAGATGAAAAAGGCAGACCAACTAGATTAAAAAAAGCATTACAAGCATGGGGTTTTGGTAGTAAAGAAGCAGCACGTAACTTTGCAGCAAAGAATAAAAAGGCATAATTATGGAAATGATGAGACTAAATGCTGAACAAGTGTTAAACAGACATGAAAAAGCATTGACACGAAAAGAAGACTTTAGAAACTTATACGAAGAGTGTTATGAGTTTGCTTTGCCACAACGTAATTTATATAGTGGGCATTGGGAAGGTAAAGTTGGTGGTCAAAAGAAAATGGATCGTTTGTTTGATTCAACAGCTATACATTCTACACAACGATTTGCTAACCGCATGCAATCAGGAATCTTTCCTCCACAAAGAAAGTGGTGTCGATTAGAACCTGGATCAGATATTCCACAAGATCGTAAAGCTGAAGCACAGTTAGCATTAGATGAATACTCAGAAAAACTATTCGACACACTCAAGCAATCTAACTTTGATATTGCTATTGGTGAGTTTTTGCTTGATCTATCTGTAGGTACAGCAGTTATGATGGTTCAGCCAGGGGATGGTACAGAGCCTGTTAATTTTGTACCTGTTCCTCAATATCTTGTATCTATAGAAGAAGGAGCAAATGGTAAGGTAGATAATGTCTATAGAAGAATGAGAATTAAAGCTGAGTCAATACAAAGACAATGGCCTGATGCAAAAATACCTGAAGCATTGCAAATTAAGATCAATGAAAAACCTGAAGAAGAAGTAGAGTTAATCGAAGCAACACTCTTAGATCAGAAACGTGGTGACTATTGTTATCATGTTATTCACAAGCAAACAAAAGAAGAGATACTATACAAACGCATGGCATACTCTCCTTGGGTAGTGTCTCGTTATGCTAAGGTTGCTGGTGAGATTTATGGTCGTGGTCCATTAGTTACTGCGTTGCCTGATATTAAAACACTAAACAAAACAAAAGAGTTGATACTAAAGAATGCAACATTATCTATTGCTGGAGTATATACAGCAGCAGATGATGGTGTGTTAAATCCTAACAATGTGAAGATTATGCCGGGTGCAATTATTCCTGTTGCTCGTAATGGTGGTCCTCAAGGTGAATCATTGAGACCATTACCACGAGCTGGTGACTTCAATGTATCTCAGATCATTACTAATGACCTAGTGCAAAGTATTAAGCGTATCTTACTAGATGAGTCATTGCCACCTGAAAACATGTCAGCTCGATCTGCTACAGAAGTTGTAGAAAGAATGAAAGAGTTGTCACAAAACTTAGGTTCTGCATTTGGTCGATTGATTAATGAGACAATGATTCCATTAGTGAGCAAGATACTAGAGGTAATGGATCAGCGTGGTATAATTTCCTTACCATTAAAAGTAAATGGACTAGAAGTTAAGATTAGTCCTGTTGCACCACTTGCAATGGCACAAAATATGGATGATATACAAAACATCTTGCAGTATGCTCAGATTGCACAACAAGCTGGACCTGAAGGTCAAATGTCAATCAAAGTTGGTGAGATGATGGATTATATTGCTGACAAGCTTGGAGTACCACAAAGCTTGAGACCAAGCCCACAAGAGCGTGAAATGATGAAACAACAAGCTGCTCAAATGGCACAACAAATGGCACAGCAAAATCCTGAAGCTGCACAAGAGATGATGCAACAACAAGGATAAGTTATGTCAGAAGATTATGGAATGAGATACAATCCACTTGATGGTAAAAAGTATACAGGGTGGAAAGGTATACATATTGACCGTGATGGAAGAAAAGTAACTGAAAAATCTATTGGTGTAGGAATAGATGGTAAGGAAGTAGAAATACCATTAATTGTTCCCACTACTACAACTAAAGAACTTAATTTACTTTTAAATAACAAAGAGCCAACATCATTGATGATTACAAAAGCAATAGAACATGCACAAATGAGAATCAAGCAAGGCAAGTCTCCATTCAAAAATCCTGAAGATGACAACTCAATGATGACAAACCCAAACATTATAGGAACAAGAAAATAATATGGCTGGATGGGATGATTTAGAACAAGCATTGCCGCTTGGGCAAGATGGTGTAGAAAGCAAACGAGACGAAATAGATCGTCTATCTCTAAAAGTTTTAGGCAATGAGGATGGACAAAAGTTAATGAAATGGCTGCGTCAAGCAGTTGTTGAGCAACCTGTTGCCTTGCCGGGTAGCGATCCTAGCTACGCATTTTATCGTGAAGGACAAAACAGTATAGTTAAGGACTTAGAAGCAAGGCTAATTAGAGCAAGGAAATTATAATGGAAGAAACAATCGAGCCTAGTGTGGAGCAACAAGAAAGCACTGGCCTACTCGATCAAGCAACACCTGAAGCCGAGGAAGCTAGTTCCGAAAATCCACAACAAGTAGAAATAGATCATCGTGATCCAGCAGAAGTTCAAGAGAATGAGCTACATGCAGAGTCTGAAGAAGATGATGAACCACTAGAAAGACCTGAGTGGTGGCCTGAAAACTTTTGGAATGGTGATGAAGAAAAACCTGACCTAGAAGGAATGGCTAAGTCTTGGAAAGATCTACGTAAACAAATCTCACAAGGCAAACATAAAGCACCAGCAGATGGCAAATATGATACATCTGCATTTGGTAATACTCCTGATGATGATCCATTAAGACAGCATGTTTTAAATTGGGCAAAAGATTATGGAGTCAGTCAATCTGCATTAGATGATTTGGTTGGCCAAGTAGTTGAAATGGGAGCTAACACACAGCAAGAAGCTGAAGTTAATATCAAAGAAGAAATGCAAATGCTTGGACCTAATGCTCAAGCACGTATTGACAGCACATCAAAGTGGCTTAATGGTTTACATAGCAAAGGTGTATTGTCAGAAGATGACTTAGAAGAAGCTAGATACATGGGTGGTACTGCCAGAGGAATATCTATCTTTGAAAAGCTACGTGGTGCGTTTGAAGGACGTGTGCCAGTTGAGACAACTCCCGTAGAAGGAACTCCATCTAAGGAAGAGTTAGAGCAATTAGTTGCAGATCCAAAATATCAAACAGATCCCGCATATCGTCAAAAAGTGGAACGAGCATTCCAACAAGTCTACGGCTAATCTAGCCTTGTATTAATAGGCTTTATATGGTAGCATTCTATGTAAGGCCTATTACATATTCATGTAACCCTTAACGCAAGTAACCTTGTCGTTTGGCTATCGTAAATAGCAAGCACTGGCCCAGTTTCACTGGCATACCACAGCGATTAATACTTTTTTATTAATTACTATAAGGAGTCAATAATGGCTATTGGATTAAACAATGCTTTTGTTACCTTATTTGCCACTGAAGTTAAACAAGCTTATCAAGCTTCAGCAGTTCTTGTTCCAGCTGTAAGACAAAGACGTGGCGTTGAAGGTTCAACAGCAAAATTCCCTAAAGTGGGTAAAGGTGTTGCTTCTGCTCGTATACCACAAACAGACGTAACTCCATTAAATGTGGATTTTTCACAAGTAACAGTAACAATGGAAGATTGGAATGCTGCTGAGTATTCTGACATCTTCATGCAACAAAAAGTTAATTTTGATGAAAGACAGGAATTAGTTAAAGTTTTAGCTAATGCTATTGGTAGACGTCAAGATCAATTAGTTATTGATGCACTTGAAGCTTCAGGCACATCATTAACAGTTGCTAACTCAATCGGTGGTGCAGCTTCAAACCTAAACGTAGCTAAGTTACGTGAAGCTAAGAAATTGTTAGATGGTAAAAATGTACCTCCATCAGATCGTCATATCGTATTACATGCTAATAACTTAGCTGCATTACTTGGCGAAACAGAAGCAACATCTGTTGACTTCAACTCTGTTAAAGCTTTAGTATCAGGTGAAATCAACACATACCTTGGTTTCAAATTCCATGTACTAGGCGATAGAGCTGAAGGTGGTTTAACAATTGACGGTTCTAATGACAGAACTGTATTGGCATTCCACAAAGATGCAGTTGGCTATGCTGAAGGTTTAGCACCTAAAACAGAAATCAACTATGTACCAGAGAAAACATCATTCTTAGTGAATTCAATGTTATCAGCTGGTGCTGTAGCGATTGATGCTGAAGGTATCGTTGACATCACATGTCGTGAAGCTTAATAAGGAGATAACTAATGGCTTATTCAAAAGACAATTTGCAACCTATTGGCGGCCAGTCTAAAGCTGGTAATGCACCGCAAATGTGGTCATATACCGCTCCAGGAACTGACGTTATTGCTACTATTAACACCGCTGGTTATTTTAATGATGCATCTGATGTATTAAAAGTAGGTGACTTAATTCATGTATGGGACGCATCTGTTCCTACATCAACATTAGTTACTGTGCTTTCTAATGCTTCAGGCGTTGTTGACGTTTCTGACGGTACAGCATTATCAGTAGCTGATGCTGACTAAGTTGTAAAATATTGCAGACAGGTAGGTACTCTTGTGCCTACCTTTTTGCACATTTAAAGGATAGAAAATGGCTACAGGTGATACCGATATTAAAATATGTTCTGATGCATTATTAATGCTTGGAGCTAACCCTATATCTTCATTTACTGAAGGAACAGATGAGTCTAACATTTGTGATCGTTTATATCCAGATATTAAAATAAGAACATTGACCATGTATGATTGGTCATTTTCATTTAAGAAAGTTCAGTTGGCTAGGTTAGTTACAACGCCAACTAATGAATACAAATACGAATATCAATTACCATCTGACATTATTGGCAGACCGAATGCTGTGTATGATTCAGATGATACACACATCCCAACACGAAGAGAATTTAGATTAGTTGGTGATAAATTACTAACCGACTATGAACAAGTGTACATTGACTATCAATATAATGTTCCTGAGTATGCATTGCCACATTACTTCGTTCAGTTACTGAAGTATGAAATGGCATGGCATTTAGCAATGCCTATTACAGATCAAGCAGATCGAGCAGAGTATTGGAGGACAGTTGCAGAAGGCACACCTGGAGAAAATGGGCGAGGTGGCTACATGAGACAAGCTATGAATATCGATGGTCAAGGCAATCCAACTAATGCAATACAAGATTACTCATTAATTAATGTGAGGTACTAATGGCACGGTTTGTCAATATACAGACTAACTTTACAAGTGGTGAATTAGATCCTCTCATCAGATCACGTCTTGATCTTGAAAGCTATAATAATGGATTAGAAACAGCTCGTAATGTCATCTGCCAACCTCAAGGTGGAGTCAAACGTAGACCTGGCACTAAATTTATTACAGAGCTGGGTGGCAGTCCTGAGAATGGTGTGCGCCTTGTACACTTTGAGTTTTCAGTGGATGATAGTTATATGTTGGTATTTACTAACAATCGCATGTATGTGTTTAAAGATAAAGTACTACAAACAAACATTTCTGGATCAGGCAATGATTATCTTACTACTACGATTAGTAGTGCTAGATTAGACAAAATGTGTTTTACACAATCAGCAGATACATTGATTGTTGTAGAAGAAGATATGAAGCCAAAACAAATTACTCGTACAAGTGATACAAATTGGTCTATTTCTGATATGTCATTTGATTCCATACCTCAACATGCATACACACTAACTATTGCTAACACATCAGCAGCTGGCACATTAACTCCAAGTGATGTGTCTGGAAAGATAACATTAACTACACAGCATGGTTTTTGGACAACAGCTCATGTTGGTCAATATGTTAATGCAGAGCCACAAGGTCGAGCAAGAATTGTAGAGCGTATTGATACCACAAGAGTAAATGCAGTAGTTGAGTTTCCATTTTTTGATACATCTGCTATTGCTAATGCGGATTGGGAATTAGAGACTGGTTATGAGGATGTGTGGTCATCAAGTAAAGGTTGGCCACGATCAGTAACATTTCATCAAGGTCGCTTATACTTTGGTGGTAGTAAATCAAGACCATCTACAATATGGGGATCTAAAGTTGCTTTGTTTTTTGATTTTGAACCTGTGGAGGGATTAGATGATGATGCAGTGGAAGCTACTCTCGATACTAATACTTTTAATGCTATTGTTGATATTATCTCAGGTCGAGATTTGCAAGTGTTTACAACAGGTGGTGAATTCTATGTTCCGCAAGAAGGACTAACGCCAATCACTCCATCTGACTTCTTTCTATCATCTACTTCTCGTAATGGTGCAAGAGAGGGAATACGAGTACAACAATTAGAATCAGGTGTGTTATTTATACAAAGACAAGGCAAGCAGTTATCGCAAATTGCATATTCAGATACACAATTAACTTACATTACATCTAAGATATCATTGCTATCAGGTCATCTATTAAAGAATCCTAAGCGCATGGATATTAGACGTGCAGTAGCTACAGATGAAAATGATTTGTTATTGATTGTCAATGAACAAGATGGATCAATGGCAGTGTTCTCATTATTACGTGCGCAAAACATTATTGCTCCAAGTCAGTTTACTACTACAGGAGAGTTTGTTGATGTTGGTGTAGACATTACAGATATATACACAGTAGTGAAGCGTGATGATAATGGCACAGATAAATACTATGTTGAAGTGTTTGAAGATGATCGATTGACAGATAGTGCTGTAGTAGGAACAACGGCTACAAGCTTAGATGCATCTCATATAGATGGTCAAACAGTCAATGTCTTATCTGATGGTTATGTGGAAGAAAATCAAACAGCAGACAGTGCAGTAACATTTGTCAATCCACCCACAACATCATCAGAGGTAGGATTACCAATTGATGTTGAAGTAAAAACAATGCCATTGGATTTACGTATTCAAACAGGCACACGTATTGCATTTAAGAAACGTATTGTTGAGGTTAATGCATTGTTAAGTGATACACAAAATATTGTCATTAATGGTAATTTAGTGCCTATAAGGTCATTAGGAGCTGGTGCATTAGGATCTCCTGTGCCTGAATTTACTGGAACTAAAACATTACATGGTATACTAGGATATAGTAATGAAGGTCAGATTACTGTGACACAATCTGCACCATTGAAATTAACATTGCTTGGGTTAGAATATAAACTAGCAACACATCAAGGAACATAATATGACTTGGGAAGTAGCATTATTAGCAGCGGGTACAGGATTAAGTGTATATCAATCGATGCAACAAGCACAAGCACAGCGTGCAATGTACAAAATTCAATCCTTACAATCACAAGCAGATGCTGAATTAAGGTCATTAGAATTTACTGAAAGAGCAAGACGTACATTAAGAGAAGTGGATCAACGGATTGCAACTAATACAACTAAAGCTTTTGCTGGAGGAGTTGTTGGTAATTCAGGATCAACAGACTTGTTAAATGCATATTCAATGCGTGAAGGTGGTAGAGATTATACTATTGATCTCAGAAATGCAGAGCTTGCTTTACTTGGTGGAAGAACACAGTCAGGCATATACAACACTGCTGGAGATATTGCATATCAATCTAATATGCTAAATGCTGCATCTACAGTTGTTTCAGGGGTATATATGGGAACGAAGTTAGCTGATGGTGGTTTAGGATCAAAAACTACTGATAGTGGATTTACAGGTGAATCTTATATAGCTGATGGGATGAGAGGATAATGGCTGAAAGAAAATACACATCACGAGGATATACACTACAATCTCCGGGTAGATTAGAATTATCTGACATTCAAGAGTCAAACAGGTTGTCACAAAACATTATTAGTAAAGTAGATCAGCTTACTCAATTTGCATTTGGTAAAGCTAAAGGTAAAGCAGAAGCAAGAGGTAAGCAGTATGGAGCTGAAAATAAACCTACATTAGAACAGTTAAATGATGCTATTGAGTTAGGTCTTGATCCCAATGACTTGCTTGCTAAGCCTGGAACATTTGCTGGAGATGCTGCACGATCTACTCAAGTCAAGTTACTCAAGCAAGACTTAATTGTTGATATCAATAACCAACTTGCAACTATTGAAAATGTTATAGAACAAAATCCTAATGTAGATGTTGGAGAGTTACAAAGCCAAGTCAATGCTATGGTTGATGGTTATTACAATGTATTAGCTCAAATGGATGTAGACGAAGCTGTTGCATTTAGAGCTTCTGCTTCAACATCAGGATATCAAGTTCTAAAAAAAGCTAATGATATTGCATTTAAAGCTCATAAAGAGAAACATCAAGCAACATCTCAGCAAGTAATGATTGATACAGCAGATCAGGTACACAACTTGCTTAAAGATGAAGATATGGATATTAATAGCTTTAGAGATCTTTTGCTAGAAAAGAAATATCAAGCAAATGAATACTTCAAACAAGAGCCATCTACTTTAAGTAAGAACTATACAGACTTCGATGAGAAGATTTCAGATGTCATCAAAAACCATATTGCACATAAGATAGAAGAAGAAGGATCTGAGATGGACTTTATCAATGGTATTCCTTCTGAGTATGATGACTATTTAGATTTACAAAACATCAATAATGATGATATGAGAAAGCAGATATTTGAGATTGCTACAGATATTTCAGCCAAGAAACAACAGTTAATTAATGCTAAGAAAACAATTGAAAACGATCAGAGAGCAGATTACAAGAATGATGCTTATATTCAGCTTATTAAGGAAGAAATTACTCCTGATGAGTATATAGAGAAATCTAAAGATAAAGAAACAGGATTTAATCTTACTCCTGAAGAGATTAAGCAAGCATATAAGTATAATGCAGATTTAACAGGAGATGATGTTTATAAACAAGAAGCATTAAATACTGCTATCTTAGCTGGAGGAGCAAGTCGTTTCCAACTAAAACAAATGTATGACAGTGGATATATTAATCAAAATATATATCAAGAAGGACTGAAGACATACAGAGAGATGACTACCAAGAACACTGCTCAAAAGAATATCATTAAAGGTTTGTTCAAAATCCCTGACACAGTAACTTTAGAACTGCTTGATAATAAAGTATTAAGAGATTTAGCTTTTCAAGCAATGGCTGAATATGATAGACAATCACAGATCGCAGCTTTAGATTTAGAAGCTACATTTAATCCAAACAAAGTAGCAGAGCAGATTGGTAAAGAGTTTAAGAACAGATATGTGAATGAAAAGATTATTGAACTTAGAGATATGTTTATACAAGATAACAAAAGAAAGCCTATCAGTATTAACTTATCTAAAATATATGATATGACTGATGATGAAATCATATCTTTAAAATATGTTAATGGTGAACCTATTAGTAAATCAAAAGCACAAGACATCATAATGCAACGAGATGTGATGATTAGAATTAGAGATGAAGCATTAGATCCGGGATTATAATATGACACAAGAATATACAATTAATCAGTTAAATAAACAATTCCTAGATAGTGAGGATATTATTGAAAACAGAGTTCCATTTATGTCAGAGATGATGGGGACAGGAGATCAATTACAAGCTGAACAACAAGCACTTGCTACTACTGGAGGAGCATTAACTAAAGGTGTTATCCAGGGTGGTTTAGGTTTTCCAGCAGATCTAGTTGGATTAGTTACAGGCTTGCTTAATATGGCAACAGTTGATCCTGAAGGTAAGGGAAACTTGCAACAATTTGCTGAAGGATATGGTGCTGTACCATTTACATCAGAAAAGATTGCAACGATGTTAGAAGAATTAGGATGGAAGTATGAAGGAGTAGAGCAAGCTCCTGAAGTGGTGGGAGAGTTTATCGCTCCTACCAAAGCATTAGAAGTAGGCATAAAGAACTTAGTAAAGGCTTTTAACCCATGATTGAGCAACCAACACAAAACTCTGCAAATATTGAAAAGAATTTAGATAGTATTGCAAAAGCAACATCTAATACAGACACACCTAAAGATATTGTTAGTGAGACTAATCCACCAACAGAGACTATCATTGCTCCTCACTTAGATGATGAACCTGTATTTACAGGCGAAGAGGTGCAAGTTGCTGGCAAGATTAAAAAAGGTACTGATGTTATTGGTGAGATTACTAAGTCAAAAGAAGAGGTAGTAAAAGGCACAGATGATTTATCTGAAAGAGAGAAATGGTTTAAGCAAAGAGATACAGTCAATGTAAAATCAAAAGGTGACTTTATTATCACACCACATTTGATTGATATGGATGCTGAGACAGCACTTAAGAAATCCAAGACAAAACCAACAAAAGGTAAGCCAGGGGATGGTTCAGGTGTTATTCAAAACATTAATATGATTGATGGACCTGATTCATTTAAACAGTTCATACAAATCTTTGGTGAAGTTAATAACATAAAAAGTATCAGTACTAAAGCTTTAATGAAAAGCCTAGCTACACCAACATACCATGTTAGTTCTAATGGTAAGATTGTTAAACGATTTGCATCTGAGCAAGAAGCGACAGACTTTATTGCAAAGAATCCAAAGCTAGCTGGTAATTCTGATGTACATAAAACATTACCATACTCGTTTGATTTCCTCAAAAAGATATTAGATCCATCAAGCAAGACTGTTGCTGATCCAACTGAAATAGGTCAGATGTTATTAGCACAGCTAGATGTTGTAGAGAAAACAAGAGTGTTAGCACGTAAGGTAGTAAAAGCTAAGAAAGAAGGAACATTAGCACAGAACAAAGAACTAATCATAGAGTTTGACCAAATGATGGCTTTGTCTGGTGAAATATCTAAAGCAGTACAAGGTCGTACAGCAGATATTGGTAGATCATTAAGAATGTTTGGTGAGATGCGAGAAGCATCTGTGAAGAGGTTTGATGATGTTGCAGAGAATATAGATACATATATTAAGGAGAATGGTGGAACAGAGGATGCTGTAACCAGAGCATTTGCTATGCTATCTACTGACTCTGCTGATAGGGCTGGAGATGTTGCTCGTAATAGATTTTCTTGGAAAGATTCTACAAAGCTAGAAAAAGCAACTTGGGCAAAAGACATGATGATGTCATCCATGGTGAATGGTTATCTATCTTCTCCTATTACACACATTAAAAACACTGTAGGTAACTTTGTATTTGGTGCATTACAGCCTGTTGAGATGATGACAGCATCTAGCATTGGATGGGTAAGAAATGCTATACGAAGAGGTTTAGGTGCGCAACCAGCAGATCAGTATTACTTTACAGAAGCTGGAGATTTTGCAAGAGAGTATTTTGCTTCTATGGGAGATTCTCTTAGATTAGGCAACAGGGCATTTAAAGAAAATAGAGCAATCAGCGAAGGTAGTAAGATTGAATTAGATCGACCTTTAAAACCTGATATATGGGATGTAGACTTTGGTGATAGTGATTTTGCCAAGTTTATGTCTAAAGGTTTGAAGATGTATGGAAACTATGCGACTCTTCCTGGACGAGCTTTGCTTGCAGAAGATGAATTCTTTAAAGGTATTGCATTCTCAGCTACACTTAAATCTAAAACTAGGAAACTTGCATTAGATAGATATCATGAAGCATTAGAGCGTGGTGTATCTCAAGCAGATGCTAAAGCAGATATGGCTAAATATCTTACTGATCTTAGGAAAAATCCACCAGATGAGCTTATTGCTGAAGCAACAGAGAATGCTAAAAAGCTAACCTTTACGAATGAGCTTGAAGGTAACTTTATGCGTGACTTTGTTGGATCAATCTCTAAGGCAAGTAACTATGGTCCATTATCACCATTACTCAAAGTATTCTTTCCTTTTATTAGAACACCATACAATCTGTTCTCGCAAGCCGCACAAAGAACTCCATTAGGTTTGTTAATGGAAGGATCATCTCTGAAGAAAATGATTGTTACAGGTGGTCGTGAAGCGGATATTGCTATGGCAAGAGTAGGTTTATCAAGTGGAGTTTTAGGTTACTTTGCCACAAACCATGCATTCAGTGGCAAAATTACAGGAGCTGGTCCTCGTAATAAGAAGCAACTAGAAACATTCAGACAAACCGGGTGGCAACCATTCTCTTTTGTACTATCTAAAGATGAAATCACACAGGATGATATTGAAGACTTAAGAGCTAAAGGAATACCACTCAGCATAGGTGAAGATAAGGTATATGTCTCTTATGCTGGCTTACAACCAATAGGAACAATACTATCATTGGCCGCAACCATTGGTGAGTATGGCATGCTCACTTCATTGCAAGGCCAGTCTGGACACTATGAAAGTGAAGGTCTACTAGAGCTTGTAGAGATTGCAACACTGGCTACATCAGAGCTACTAAATGAGATGCCCGTTGTTCAGGGTGTAGGTGAATTGACAGATATATTAGAGTCTGGTCGAGGTGATGGGTTATTAACACTATTTAGTGGTGTATCTAAAATGGCAACTAAAGTAGTTACTGATCCACTAGCTGGAGCTACGCCTTTTGTTGGTCCATATAGCTCATTAATCTCTTCGTTAGAACGATGGCAAGATCCTACTGTGCAATCTTCACTTCCACCTGAAGGTGGTGACTACCAAGGAATGAATCGTATTGTAGAAGAGTTCTATAAAACATTAGGACGTCATGGCAATAAGATTCCATACTACAGTAGTACAATGCCTGATAGATTGAATCCAATTACAGGACAACCTATTACTGTAGGCAAGGGAAACTTTTGGGAGATGTTTAATCCATTTAAAACATCTAGCGGTGCAGAGATGACTTTGGCACAAAAGACACTTATTGACTTCCAAGTTCCAGCAATACAACCACAAAGAGTATATGAGGGATATACATTATCTGCTGAACAATATAATGATTTAATTAGATTTTCAGTAGCAGATGGTCGTATGTCTTATATGATTAGTACATATAGGCCAATTGCAAAAGCATCTCGTGATTTAGGCAAAACTCAAGCGAAATTAAAGAAATATATGAGGGATGCATACAACCGTGGATTTGAAAGATTAAAAACAAAGTACCCAGATTTAAGAAAACATGTCAAAGATGCGGACTATGATAGTGTTTCTTTAAGCTCTGATACATACTATTAGTATGGATTTAAGGAGGTTTTTATGTTAGGATTAACACACTAGAGGATAACAAATGGCAATTGATATATCAAATACAACAAGGCGTATAGTCTACACGGGATCAGCCGGGGTAGGCCCATATGCTTTTAGCTTTGAAGTCTTAGCTCAGACTGACATCGCTGTATATTTTAATTATACAGAACTCACTCTGACGACAGACTACACTGTCACTGTTAATGCAGATGGCACAGGCTCTGTGACTATTGTCACAGGTACTAATGTGCCTACTACACCTGATGCTGATGATCGTATCACTATTGTTGGTGATCGTGATATCGAAAGAACAACAGACTTCACAACAGGCGGTCCTCTATTTGCTACCTCTTTAAACGATGAGTTTGATAGCCAAACAATCTTTGTACAACAAGTCCAGGAACAAGCTGATCGTGCATTACGTGCGCCTAACACAGATCCTTCTAACATTGACATGGTGCTACCTAACAATGTCGACCGAGCAAATAAAACACTAGCGTTTGACTCAGATGGTAACCCAGTGATTGGTGAACAGATCGGTGACTATCGTGGTGATTGGGCAGCTGGTACAGCATACAACAAACGTGACTTGGTGAAAGACACAACAACAGCTAACATCTATTTATGTTTAACAGCACATACATCCTCAGGCTCATTACCATTAACTACTAACACTGACTCAGCTAAGTGGGACTTAATCGTTGATGCAGCCGCAGCTAATACAGCACAGGTCGCAGCAGAAGCTGCTCAAGCAGCCGCAGAAGCAGCACAAACAGCAGCTGAAACAGCAGAAACAAATGCTGAGACAGCCGAGACTAACGCTGAAACAGCAGAGACTAATGCCGCAGCAAGTGCAAGTGCAGCATCTACATCAGAGACTAACGCAGCAAGCTCTGCATCTAGTGCTGCAACATCTGCAAGCAATGCATCGACAAGTGAAACAAACGCAGCAACTTCAGCAACTGCTGCTGCATCATCAGCTACAAGTGCAAATTCTAGTGAAGCAAGTGCATTAACTTATAGAAATGAAGCAAGTACATTTGCAACTGCATCTTCGCAAAGTGCAACTTCAGCAGCTACGAGTGCAACTAATGCATCAACAAGTGCAAATACTGCTCAAACATACGCAAGTAATGCATTAACCTACTCAAACAATGCATCTACTTCAGCGACTACAGCAAGTAATGCAGCAACCGCAGCACAGACTGCACAAGCCGCAGCTGAAGCCGCAGCTGATAACTTTGATGATACATACCTAGGTGCTAAAGCATCTGATCCAACAGTAGATAACGATGGTGATCCTCTCAATGCTGGTGATCTATATTACAATACATCTACTAATAAGATGCGTGTCTATGATGGTTCAGCATGGAATGATGCAGTTGTAGATACCAATGGTGTAGTGACTAAGACATCAGCAACAGGATCAGCAGAACTACCAAGTGGTACAGATGGTGATCGTGATGGTTCACCTAGTGCTGGTTACTTACGATTCAATACAACATCGACAAGCTTTGAAGGATATGATGGATCAGCTTGGGGTGCAATCGGTGGTGGCGGTGGAGCATCAGCTGGTGGTGTAATCTATGAGAATAGTACAAGCATCAGTGAAGACTATACATTAACAACAGGAACAAATGGTTTCTCTGTAGGACCAATTACAATTACAAGCGGGTTCTCAGTCACAGTTCCTTCAGGACAAAGATGGGTGGTATTATAATATGTCAGTAAATATAAACGCAGATACAACCAACGGATTAGTATTAACATCAGATACATCTGGTGAGTTAAAACTACAGAGTGCTGGTACAGACATTGCTACAGTAGATAGCAGTGGTATTACAATGGCAAGTGGTAAGACATTACCAGCATCAGCACTAACAGGTGCATTACCAGCCCTTGATGGTTCATCATTAACTGGAGTATCTTCTTATGCAGATAGCGATGCTTTATCATTATTTAACGCTAGTGGTTCTGCTCCAGTATATGCTTGTCGTGCATTTTTGAATATAACAACAGATACATTTACAATTAGAGCAAGTGGTAATATTTCATCTGTTACAGATGGGGGAACAGGAAGAGCAACAGTAAATTTTACAACTAATATGCCTGATGCAAATTATACTGTTTGTGGGTGTGGCAGTGAACAAAGTGGTATTGCCGCAAGTGATAATATAAGTTTTGCTCCAAAAGTTTTATCTACAGGCAGTTTTCCATTTACAACAACAGATGCAACTGGTAACTCATATCAAGATTGTTATCAAGTTTGTATTTCAGTATTTAGATAAGGAAAAAATATGGAAAAAAGAATAGTATATAAAAACGATGACGGCACTATCGCTATCATCATACCAACAGCAGAATGGTTAGAAACTCACACCATCGAAGAACTAGCAGCAAAAGATGTTCCAGCTGGTAAAGAATATCATATTGTAAACGCATCAGATATTCCATCTGATAGAACTTTTAGAAACGCATGGGAGTGGCAATAATGGGTATACAAGTAAACATAACCAAAGCAAAAGAAATTACTAAAGATAGACTTCGTGAAGAACGAAAACCTTTATTAGAAGAGCAAGATATATTGTTTCAAAAAGCACAAGAAACAAATGCAGATACAACTGCTATTGTTGCTGAGAAACAAAGACTTCGTGATATTACTAACCAAGTAGACAGTATGACAACTGTAGAAGAACTAAAAGGGGCTACATGTGGCTAGTATAAATTTACAAGGCGATACATCAGGAAGCATTAGCATATCAGCACCGAGTGTAGCTGGTAGCAATACGCTGACATTACCAGCAACGACACAGACACTAGCAACACAAAATGCTTTAGGTGTACGCAATCTTATCATCAATGGTGATATGAGGATAGCACAGAGGGGAACTAGTGTTAGTGGTAAAACTACATCAGGATATTATACTTGTGACAGATGGAATCATGTATTTTCAACTGCTGGTACATGGACATTTACACAAGACACAGATGTTCCGTCAGGACAAGGATTTGCTAATAGTTTAAAAATGGCTTGTACAACAGCCAATGCTAGTTTAAGTGCGAGTTCTAGTTTTCAGCTACACTATAGATTTGAAGGTCAACACTTACAACATTTAAAAAAAGGCACATCAAATGCTGAATCAGTTACATTATCGTTTTGGATAAAATCAAACAAAACTGGCACATATCAAGTTAATATACAAGATAGAGATAATACCAGAATGATTAGTTCAACTTACACTATAGATTCTGCTGATACATGGGAAAAGAAAATATTGACATTTGCTGGTGATACTACAGGTGCTTTTGATAATGATAATAATGACTCAATTCGTATGGCTTGGTTTTTGGCTTCTGGAAGTGATTATAATACAGGTTCAGTGCCAACATCTTGGGAAGCCACAGATACTACAGATCTAGCGGCTGGACTTACAGTCAACCTAGCAGACTCTACATCTAACTACATCAACATCACAGGTGTCCAACTAGAAGTAGGTGACACAGCTACACCATTTGAACACAGACCATACGATATGGAGTTAGCAAGATGTCAGAGGTATTATATAACATGGTGTGAAGGAAGTAATAAATTTCTAGGAATATCTAATAACTATACATCAACCACAACTTATGTATTTATGGATTTGCCAGTAACAATGAGAACAACACCATCACTAGACCATGTTACTGGAACAGATTATTACAGAAGTCTTTCAAATAATATTGGAGATAATTTTAACAATCTTAATTTATGGGGACAAAGTAATATTAATTCTGTAGGATTATTTGTTAATACTAATCTTTCTGTTACACAAGGATATGCTGGTATGGTTATAACAAATAATACTGCGGCATATATAGGATTTAGTGCGGAGTTATAATATGACAATACAATATAAATTAGTAAACAATCCAATTACCAACACAACATCTTGTGTTAATAAAATAGAAAATAATAGAATAGTATCTATACCATTTGACGAAGCTAATACAGACTACCAAGAATACCTAGAATGGGTTGCAGAAGGTAATACACCAGAGGAGGCAGAATGAGCATAACAATTAATGGCATAGGTTTCGTAGAAAACAGTACCACACTAGATACAAGCTACACACTAGCAGACAATCGTAATGCTATGACTGCTGGTCCTGTAACTGTAGCAGATGGTATCACGATCACTGTCGGTGATGGTGCAACATGGAGTGTAGTCTAATGGTCACATCAATAAAAGGAAATGATACAAGTACATTCGGTGGTAACATTGATGTACCTAAGATAGTCACAGATGCACCAGCGTTTAGTGTTTATCAATCATCTGCTCAAGCATTATCAGCTGGTACATGGACTTTGATGGATTTTGATTCTACTGAATATAATGTTGGTAGTATGTTTGATACATCAACAAATACATTTCAACCAACAGTAGCTGGATATTATTTTATTAATTGTATTTTTGCACCGGCAACTTCTGGAAGTAGAGCAATATGTGAAATAAGAAATGAATCAGATGTAAGTGTTAAAAGATTTTCTGATATTGAAGGAACTAATATAAGAGGTTTAGCTGGTTCTGCTCTACTTTATTTTAATGGGACTACAAATAATATTAAAATGTATGGTTGGACATTTTCATCAGGCAATACATACAATAATTCTAATAGAACAGTATTTCAAGCAGTTTTAGTGAGGGCAGTATGAGTACAGTAAAATCAAAGAAACTACAAGTCGGAACAGATGCTAGTGCATCTAATAACTTTACTATCTATCAGCCAGCAACACCTGATGGAACATTAAGGATTGGTGTCGGTAATGCAGATAGTCCTACAGAGGTAGGTCAGTTTAATACTAATGGATATAAGCCACAACAACCTGTAGCATTTGATGTATATAATGGATCAGCCCAAAGTGTATCTCATGGTACTTGGACTAAAATTGCACTTGACACTGAAACTTATGATACTAATTCAAATTTTGATAGCACTACAAACTATCGCTTTACTCCAACTGTAGCTGGATATTATCAAATTAATGGAGTAGTTAGATTTAGTCAGGTAAACCAGTTGTTTATATGTGCTATATACAAAAATGGTTCTCAACATAAAAGTGGGGGTAGAAATCAAATCGTTGGCACTGCATATGAACAAAATGTATTAGTATCAAGTGTGGTATATATGAATGGTTCAACAGATTATATAGAACTATACGCATATCAATCTAGTGGTAGTTCTCGAAATGTATCTGCTGGACCATCACTGAGTTACTTTAACGGAATTTTAATAGCACAAGCTTAAGGAGAAAACAATGGCAACATTATATGACAAGATTTTATTAGTAAAAACAAACTTAACAGCAGATGACTTTGCACCTGATACAGGCACAATCGTATTGCAAAACGATGCAACTACACCACCAGCTGGTAAGGTAGCAGTCGGTAACGATTACATTCATACATGGAATCACGCAACAGAAACTCAACCAACACAGGCAGAAATAGACGGAGTATAACTAATGACTATAGCGATAAAACCCACAGCATCAGGATCAACGATTGAACAGAATGGTAGCACCATCCTAACTGTTGACGGCAGTGGGAATATTGCTATTGCAAATGACTTAACAGTAACAGGATCATCACCATTACCTAGTGGTCCAGCATTTAGAGCTTCTATAAATTCTGACTTAGGTGTTTCAGTTAGTACATGGACTAAAGTACCGTTTGATACAGAAGAATTTGATACTAATTCTAATTATGATAATGCTACTAACTATCGTTTTACACCAACAGTTGCTGGTTATTATCAAGCAAATGCTTCAGTACGAGCAAGTTATTCAGGAGCAGCTGGTGATTTTGTATGGGTTAGAATTTATAAAAATGGAACTGCTTACAATGGACATTATAACAGAGATGCAAATGGACAACCATACGGTTCTGTTAATGTTAGTGATTTAGTTTATATGAATGGTTCATCAGATTATATTGAAGTTTATTTTCAAACTAATCATAACACAGCATATATTAGTAATGGTATAGAATCTAAATTTTCAGCAGCACTAGTAAGCGTATAATGACACCACACGAAGAACTACTTGCCCACGAGAAACTATGTGCTGAACGATACAGCACAATACACAAACGCCTTGATCGTATTGAAGGTATGCTCAATAAACTAATCTGGGGAGCATTGGTTGGATTCGGTGCAATCGTTGTCACTGTGATCAGCCATAACATCTAATGTTATCTCGACTATGTCAAATGTTAAGAAGGGGAATACAAAATGTGGATGATCTATATACTCATAGTTATCTTGATACTCGTGGCTTACGAAGTTATCCGAAAGCCAGTAATAAACAAAAGCAAGAATGTCCTTATAAAATTGAGCGACTTACTGAAGGCGATTGCATCTAAATGAAATTTTTTGCTATCTTTTCTAAAAGACTAAGCGAAGCAACAATTGCATGTATGGTTGCCATGACTCAAGGTAACCTTATCATTATGACACTCGGTCATTGGACTAAAGCATTACAGGTCGGTACAGTAGCAGCACTCGCTACCATACTATTTATTATTATTGATAAAGAACACATTACTCAAAGCAAGTTTGCTATGGCTGGTACCATTGGCTTCTTCACAGCTGTTGCAGACTTCTTGTTACATCCATCAGGTTTCGGTGGACCATCAACAGAAGCATGTGTAACAGGCATTGGTGCTGGTCTACTATGTTTAGCAATGAGTAGTGTATGGAGAGACAAATGATTTGGGCGCCAATTGTAGGTATAATAGGGGATGTACTTGATAAAGTTATTCCTGACAACAATGCAAAAGCTAAAGCAAAAGCTGATATTGAGAAAGCTCTCATCGATAATGCATCGAAGATTAATCTTGCTCAGGCTGAGACAAATAAGATTGAAGCTAGCCATCGCTCTATTTGGGTTGCTGGTTGGCGTCCTTTCCTTGGCTGGGTCGCTGGTTTTGGTTTTGCTTGGGTGTTTGTTATCGCCCCAGTGGCTCAGTGGGTGTGTGCATTACTTGGCATTCATATAGTATTACCTGTATTACATACTGATGTGATGATGGAATTAACAATAGCATTACTAGGTTTATCCGGGTTGCGCAGTTGGGAAAAGTCTAAGGGCTTAACGAAGTGAAACTGTCACAGAATTTTTCCTTGTTAGAAATGACAAGGTCACAATTAGCGGCACGTCATGGTATTGATAACAAACCAAATGACATGCAGTTAGAGAACTTAAAAATTTTAGCGAAGGGAATGGAACTTGTTAGGACTCAGCTTGATAGTATGCCTATTATTGTTAGTAGTGGTTTTAGGTGTGAAGATCTCAATGATAAACTGGGATCAAAAAGAACCAGTCAGCATATCCTTGGTCTTGCTTGTGATTTTACTTGTGATCGTTATGCTCACGTTGATCGGGTATTTGAGGTTATCGCTGAGTCATCTATCCCTTTTGATCAATTGATTTTAGAACATCAATCGTGGATTCATATTTCATTTCCAATTAAAGAAGAAGACGCTCGTCGACAAGTACTCATCATTGATAAGTATGGAGTTCGCACCCGGAGTTGACCTAGATATATCTTTTGGTAAACTGAGAGATATACACCGGAGGAACTTATGAAGTACAAATCAGTCCTAGTCATTTCAGATTTACATATTCCGTATCATCATCCTGATGCGTTTGATTTTCTTACAGCATTGAAAAAGAAATACAAGCCAGACTTAGTTGTAAATATCGGCGATGAATTAGATCAGCACGCACTCAGTTTTCATGATAGCAATCCTGACTTGATGTCAGCTGGCGATGAATTACGTTGTTCTAAAAGATACATTAAAGAGTTAGAAAAAATCTTCCCGGAGATGACTCTAGTACATTCTAATCATTCATCCTTGGTGTACCGACGTGCATTAAAACATGGACTACCTGTTGATTATCTTCGTTCATATAATGAGTATCTCAACGTCAGTCAAAAGTGGAAGTGGGTGGATGATTTACGTATTACATTGTCTGATGGCACACGTGCTTTCTTTACTCATGGCATGTCCGCCGATGTACTCCGGCTCTCAATGCAGATGGGGTGTCATGTAATTCAAGGTCACTATCATTCTAAATTTAGTATTGGATACTTTAGTAATCCAGATGCACTGATCTGGTCAATGCAAGTTGGATGCTTGACTTCACAAAAGTCTATGGCATTTGATTATGCAAAGAATTTTAAGAATAGATTTATCGTTGGCTGTGGTATGATCATAGAAGGGCAACCAAAATTGATGCCTATGGTACTTAACGAGGACGGTAAATGGATAAGGAAGATAGTATAATCTCTGAGCTGGATTCTGAACAAGCTCGCGCTGTTGATGAACTCATCGGAAAGAAAATTTGGAACATTGAAATCTTAGAAGACGGTGAACAATCCATGGTGAAGATAGAATTTTCTGAGGAAGAAGGCGATTATCTTCTTATTCATGCCGAAGGTATGGATTTATACATCGTTAAAGAAAAACCAACAGTCACTCACTAAAAACGACCTCCACAATCGCTCTGTATTGCACGATCTCAATGTAACCTATGGTAAGGTATCAAAAAATACCGATCGTGTAACAGCGACTCTCATGAAAAGCCTTAGGCGTATATCCTAGTTTTTAGCACTGTAATACATGTAATACAGGTTCATAATGGGTATTCAACTAACTAAGGAGAACATTATGTGGACAAAACCAGCAGCTACTGAAATGCGTTTTGGTTTCGAAGTAACCATGTACGTTTGCAATAAGTAATTATTGTTTAGGTATAAAAGATAAGGGGCTTTCGCCCCTATCTTAAACACACACTATTGTATCCGGACATACGGTACATACTTGAATACTTCCATCTGCACCAGATATAGTTATCGTTTCACAAGCCTGTGCTAAACTCAAGGTCAGACTCAGACATATTATAGTTAGGAGTTTTTCTTTCACTGTATTTCCTTAATCGTAAATTGTTATCTTTCATGTGTCGGATACGATTCCGGAAAACTTCCGGAGTAGTACCCAACACTGCCATACATAAGTTAAACATCATGTTGCCATCGCTGTTAAAAATGAAATGTTCTGCTTGCTTCTTGATAACAAGCGATGACTTTGGGTTAAGAAAGTCGTCAACCGCTACTTGCAAAATAGCCAATAGTACTTTTCCGCGCCAGTCATTATCACAATAACTTTTGTTATGTAATGCTATGTATAGAGGGTCTTTTGCAGTATCCATAATTAACTCTTACTTTCTAGTTGTACATAGATGCCACCAATCTTTTTAGATATGTGAGCGCGATGCTCTTTTTCTAATCGATTAATGACGTCTGCATGCTCGCCATGTATTTCTTTAATCTTAGCTAACTTAGAAGAATCTTTTGCATCGTATTCCATGATCTGTTCAATCACTTTCATGTATGCATCAGTAAAATCTTGTGATGATTTATACATCGTAGACTTTTGCTTCACAGTCAAAGTGAATGTAGTTTTGTCCGGGATCACTGACTTCTTCTGATCCTCTTCCTCATTGATACCTAGATCACCGGCATATAAACTAATACCCAGCCCTGTTGTAGTACTAATACATTTAGCTAAGCATCGTTTGTATGCTGTATTGATTTGATGCGAGTTAGGATTTTGAATTGCCTTGTTGCCATTGGCAATCACTGGCATGATCTCAGTCTGCACTGTACCTAAAGCATGTAGTGTGACTTGAACCATCATTGTGCCATCAGGATAAAACTTTTCCTTATCTGTATCATAAGTAAATGTTGTATTTGGGTCATGTGTCTTTAGAAGATCTAATGCATTTGCCCATGAGATATAGTCCAGATCTTTGAAGCCAGTCTTTTTCTTTTCTACAATACCGAGCTTGTGTACATCAATCTTGCGTAGCTCTTCATATTTCTCAGCAATCGCCAAAGTTTTGTCCGTCATAATCATCTCCAAAATAAGTTGTTAATAAAAGGTTGCGACGTCTTTTGTCTTTGATACGTCGATTAATAATTGATAAGAACTCGAAGTCGTCCATTTCTTTGTTGCGTCGTTTCATGTCTTCTTCGTATTCTTCTTGTCTAATTACGGTTTCATACAGTTCCTGACTCATCTTTAGTTTCCTTTATAGTTAGGGTTTTCATACGATAAGTGTAAGCTGGCTTAGCCGGGATGATTCTTTCCGGAGTTTCTTTACGGTTTACACTCTTCCAAATAACACGATACTTACCAGCTGTTGCGTATTCAGCATCGCGCATCTTTTCCATTACACTGGCTTGTAGCTTGCTAAGTTTTTGTTCAGACTTTTTAATCTGATCTTTTAACTTCACAATCTCTTTAGCAGTGCTTTCTACTTCTGGTAAGAATAAATCCTCACCGGAACCTTCATTCCATGTTGCAGCTGCGTTTTCAGCAGTCTCAACTGGATACCACATGATTTCTTCGTTCTTCTTATACAAGTCAATCCTGTTCTGAAAGTCTTGTGCTAAGTCAGCAACAAAGTTCATTTGCTTCTCATCAGGTTTATATAAAAAGATGCGCAACGTGTTGCCTTTATATAACACAGCAACTGCGCCCCATTTATACTTTTTGTTTGTTGCTAAGAACTGACCTTGCAACTGCAATGGACCACGCCATTCTGCTGGTTCAGCTTCCGGCAGTCCTGAGGTATTTTTGCATTCTATAATGCCTTCACCCTCTAGTTTTATGCTATCGCAGTTCATCAAGTATATACCTTTATCAATGATATGGTTAGATATCTCAATACTATCACCTTCAGCGGTGGCGTCAAGTGAACAGCTGATGGGTATATCAGGATGGTCAAAAGCTTCTGGATAATCTAGTTTTGGTGCATCGATTCCAAGGCGTTTGCATGCTTCAGTGGCGATGACTGGTTCTAGAATGTTACCCATATCCATAACCTCCGAGTTCGCTATGTTGCGTTCTTTAATTCCAAGCGCAACTTGCAAGACCTCGTTAGCGTTACCATACGGCGAGATGCCGGCGAGTGTTGGAAGGATCGACGCCGAGCATCGATCATCCCTCGTTACTTTTCCTACCATTATTTTTCCTTTTCTTTAGTTGTTAAATTAAGTTCGCCTTGTTGCCTAAGGCTGGCATTTTTAAGGCGCCATTCGTATATTTGCCGGTCAATTTCTTGATCGTATAAATATTCCGGATCATTTTCGATGTCATTCTCATTCATATTTATTCCTTAAAATAAAGATCATATAAACTAATTACGCCTAGACGTTCATAGTCTTTTTTCGGTATCTGTACATATTTATTCGTTTTAGGGTTGTAAACTAGATAACTATCTAATTCAGCACGTTTATAGACGCGCAAAAGCGGTTTAAATACGTTCATAGTAGTTCCTTTTCTTAGGGTTAATAAAACGGCTTAATATAAGCCCATAAAGCGCCCTTACGAGCGCCTTACAGAATATACTAAAGACTGAGTATTAAATAACTAAAAACCCCGAGCATACCAAACAACAGAACACCGCCGAGGATGTCATAAACCAATAAACGGCGTTGACGCTTGCGCGCTATATCTTGAAGAATTTCGGGGTTTATGTCTGATAAGTATCTATCAAAGTTATTCATAATTAAACCTTTCATGGTTGTTTATGTCACGGACGCCCTTACGGGCGTTTCGCTTACTTAAAGCTCTTCAGCGTGACTTGTATCTAGGTCAATGATTTCATAATTAACGCCACTAGGTAAGTTTAAAACGTCAATTACAACGCCGTCTTGTATTTGTATTTGTATTGTAACTTTATCCATATTAAACACCCCCTTGAATAACAAAACCGCTTTGATCTTTTCGCGCGCGTCCCTTAGCATATAAGCCGAGAACGGTTCCTTGTGGACGTGTAAACGTTAAATCATGTTCATCGCCGTTATGTACTTTTAAACCTTTGAACGTGTTCGGGATGTTTTCGGGCTTGTCAAAAACAACAGCAATACGAATACCCTTTTTTATAGCGCGTTCGTTGTATTTTTCGAACCCGTTGACGCCGGAATAGCTAAACGTTAAATCATAGTTCGCCGGAATATTAGTACGGTTCGGAATTTTCGTATAATCAAGGAATTGAACCTCTGGAAATATATCGAATATAGTTTGAAGCTTATAGTTATATGGAAACTTAATATTCTCAAAACGAATATCTGAAGTACCATTTAAACGAACCGCCGGTTTTAAGCCTAAGCGCTTAGCTTTAACGCATAAGCCGGCGATTTCATCAACTAATAAGCGCATGAATAAACTTTGATCGTTTAAAAATAACTTAGTACGATTCAAGCGCGCTTGCTGGACGTTCTTCTGTACACCGCGTCCAGCGAAATAAAGACAAGGTTCGTGACATTTTGCAACTTCAGCCATAGGGCAAAGATTAACGCCTGATTCTTTATATGGCGAAAGATACATAATTCCGGTTAAATAACCGAACTGAGTGTTTTTGGACGTTTTCGCGTCTGATTCAATAGATAAGAGTTTCATTTATTTTCCTTTTCTTAGGGTTGATATAAAACGGTTGCGTTCGCGTTTAATATAAAATCTAAACGGCGCAACGCCGTCATAAATTTCATTTTTAATAGCTAGGTTTATAGTTCTTAATTGGTTCGCAATATAAACGCCGTAAACCTCGCCGGTATCGCCGGCGTCCTTAGCTTGCTTAATTGCTTCATTGATCCAGTTAGATTCATACTTAGTATTGAATAAATAATCTGAGTTGCGATTATATATTTCAGTTGTTGTATGGTTCTGATAATAACCGGTTTTAAATTTAACAATGGCGTAAACGTGATCCTTACCATAATGGCGTTTGACGTAATTGCTGGTGTGTTTAAAATCTGGATCAATATCCGAGACGTTAAATTGATGTGGTTGTTTATTCATTATAATTCCTTTATATAGGGTTAATAAAATACTACTCAGTTAGATATCTTATATAAAAAAGATCAAGATATCAAGCAATAAATGAATAATTATTTAAAATAGATATATGGAACTAAAAAAGCCGAAATTAAAGCCCCTAGCATTGTATGAAACTGAAGACCTAAGAAAATATGCGGTTTTACCATTACATGCCATAAAGAATAAGAATATAACCGGCGAAAACTTAAGAGTATTAGCTATTATATGCGCATCAGCGAACCGCGCCGGCTTGGCGTATGCATCTCAGCGGTTTTATGGCGAACAGCTCGGCGTATCAGCGCAAGCCATTAATGAACATATAAAGAAGTTAAAAAAAGCCGGGCTGATCACAATGAAAAGAAACTACTATCCGGGAATAAAAGGGAACTCTATCAGAGTATTATTTGATTTAAATGCCACAGAAGAAGAAGTTCAAAAGATAGCGCAAGATAAAACTGAGGTATTAAATAAGGATATTGCTGAACGATTAAAAGCTAATCAATTAATCAATAAAGTTAATAAGTTAGATAATGAAGATCAAGTTTATAAGGTTGATAAAACACAAGATAATATTATTACATTTGAACTAGTTCTTGAATATGTGACTGAAGAACATGAGATTCTACAGCTAGAACGAATGCTTCAGAATGGTTATGACATCAAGAGAATGTATGAACAGCTTAAGCAAGGCATTAAACCAGCTGAATTAGTTGATATCAAAGGCTTTCAAGAGAACTAACCTTTACCCCCTCTACCCTACCCCTTGTATGTATATCCCTTTCACTCAATTTTTTGCCAGTTTTTGTAGTAAACGCTCATTGGCTGTCTTAAATATGCGTTCTTTGTCATCGATATCCATGTCTTTCCATGAGCGTATCTCGTCAATCAGACGTCCGCAAGCTTGGCAAACTTCTGTGTTGTCATAGGGGATAAGCCTACATTCATATATACATGGAGAATCATTCATATTATTTTTATAAACTAAAAGCAACATATACGTTGCGTATCGAGAATCAAGCACATCAGCAGCTAATCAGCATGTGATGGGCAAATAGAACACCAAACCCGTAGAAAAAAAGGATCTATGGGAAAACATCATAAGATGGATAGCTCTCGTTTATCTAGTATGCTAAGCGCCGACTTCCGCGGTTCCTGTTCCTTTTATGTTTACCTAAGTAAACCTAGTAATAAGAAGACCTCTGTCGTTAAACACGTTTATACCCTTGGTCGCTATCTACCGACGGGTGGGCTGGGTCATAGCCCCGTTACATTTATATTATCATAACCATGTATTAAATCAATAGTAGACAAGAAGATATCTTTTGATAGAATAAAGATATGTATGAATACATCTTAGTGGTATATATGCAGATGGATAATCCACAATATGTGGGATCGTTCACGAGTTGTGCAGCAGCCAATGATCATGTTAAAGAACATTATGCAGATGCAGAGTATACAACGTGCCTACATGAAGACTATATGTTTTTACCTAAAGACTTTTTAAAGAAGGAAATCAAATGAGCGATGGCGGTAAAGGAAGTATCCCAAGACCTGTAGATCCTAAGAAGTGGGATGAAGGATTTAAACGTATTTTTGGAGATGAAAAGAAAAAGAAATGACATTACGTGAGTTCTACAATATAGTCATTAAAGAGTTTAACGATGGCAAACCATTAGACTATAAGTTTACAGATAAAAATGGTTACTGGAAAATGACAAAAGGATTTACCGGTCATGGTATGAAAGAGATATCTGCATCTCAATATTTAAAAATTTTCGAGATGATGACGGCAGATAAAGAAATGAGAAAAGCAACACGGGGACGTGGGCGCCCGAAGAAGGTCCACACTAAATATGTAGGAGATACAAATGAGTGATCTAAAACCATTCTTAGTGCGCTTGACTCCAGACACTGTACAAGCGTTAGATAAATTAAAAAAAGAATTAGGAATACCCAAAGCATTAATTATAAATAATGCGGTATTGAAGTACGCAGAGAATGACACCGACAGTTAAACTGACATTACCGTATCCACCATCTGTGAATACATACTGGCGCGCTAATGGTAAGAGACGATACATTAGTAAGGAGGGCGTCGAGTTTGCAGATGCAGTAAAAAAAATTGTCAATGAGTCTGGTAGTATTAGATTCGGTGACAAGTTAGTGGCAATGAGTATCATGATCCATCCTCGAAGCAAAAGAAAGTTTGATTTAGACAATACCTTGAAAGCAATACTGGATGCTCTAATGAAAGCTGGGATGTATGATGATGACTCACAGATCGAGTTTATTGAAATAGCTCGTGGAGAATTCGTCGATGGAGGGCAGTCAGTCGTACATATATACGAATATGCGCCCTGATAGAACACGTTACATTGACGCTGTTCTTGAAAGTGATAGTAAGTTTTGCAGTTCTTGCAATCGCCATAGAAAGACAGTGGACGGTAAGTGGAAGGTAGCAGTCTCAGGCAATAGTCGCAGATGGATGTGTGGAGCGTGTTACCAAGGTAAAATGAAATACATTAAGGAGAAAAGCAATGGCTCAGAATTATGAGGATAAACCAGACACCGGACGTTTATTTATAAACCCGGAAAAGAAAACAAACGAGAAAGCACCAGATATGACTGGTCGTATTGTCTTACAAGATGGAACAGTGCGTCGGCTCGCTGCATGGAGAAATGCTAGTCAAAAAACAGGCAATGTGTACTTCAACATCTCGGTTAGTGATCTTAATCAAGACGGCACTGCCGGGACACAAGCACCAGTACAAAATCAGAACCAAGCTGGTCAGGTTATGGAAATGGAAGACGATCTCCCCTTCTAATGACTAGAAAGAAAAACAGTTCGATGATAGAGCGTCTCTCTGGATATGGTGGGGTGAGAGACATAAAGAGAGACCTCCAATCATCTACGACATTAGCTATGAACAAAGAAACTGTGGCATGGAATCTTTTATGTGTTAGTAATACAAAGATTACAGACATTATTACATGGGACGAGAATGGCAGTGTCAGATTAAAGCCAGCTGATGAAATACCGGATGAAGCAATGCGTGCGGTAAAGAAAATAAAAATAAACAAAGATGGATCAGCTGAAGTAGAATTATGGGATAAGGTAGGTGTATTAAGAATCATGGCAAAAGCTGCTGGGTTATTAGATGCACCAGAACAAACAGATAAACCATCTGTAATTGGTATTAACATTAAAGCGCCGGAGATAATCGATGATGAAACGGGAAGAGATGAAGGAATTGGTACAGGAGATCATCAAGAACAAGAAGGATCCGAGAGCGTGGATTGACAAGGTATTGAATGGCGAAGTGCCACAGAAGTATGAAATCGCAATACAAATGGCAGAAGATGCGAAAAAGAACATAGGAAAAAAAGATGCAGAATGATAACGTTAATCGACCCAAGCACTATACCCAAGGTAAGGTAGAGTGTATTGACGCAATCGAATCTGCAACTATGGGTCTGGTGGGGATAATTGCGGTTTGTGTAGCAAACGTGATTAAGTATGTTTGGAGATTTGCTCTAAAAAATGGGGTGGAAGATTTAGATAAAGCAGATTATTACTTACAACGACTTCGCAAGAAAGTGAGGGAACGTGATGGACATGAAACCAAAGATCGATCAGTTGCGTGAAGAGTTTGAGATGGCAAAGCTTAATAATAGCCGAGTTATGGAAATTATTGATGCTTTATACAGAAGAAATCAAGAACTCGAACGTCTGATATCAATGAAGTTCAAAGACATCGACGATGAGCAATAAAAAAGATCGTAGTAAAAAATCGTTACATGGTCCGGGCATTGATCTAGATTTCAGTAGCGCGCGTACCACGTATCAGTTTCTCCAATCTGATGCGTTTGTTCGCGGACTTATGGGACCAGTTGGTTCCGGTAAATCATATGCGTGCGCTGCTGAGATCATGATGCGTGCCGTCCGGCAAAAGCCATCCCCACAAGATGGTATTCGTTATACCAGATTTGTAATTGTCAGGAACTCTTACCCTGAATTAAAGACAACAACTATTAAGACATGGCAAGAGTTATTTCCTGAAAACACTTTTGGTCCGATGTTATATACACCTCCAATCACTCACCATATACGCCTTCCCTCCCGAGGTGATGCCGCTGGCATCGACTGTGAAGTGATCTTTTTAGCATTGGACCAACCTAAAGATGTACGTAAACTATTATCATTAGAACTTACAGGAGCATGGGTCAATGAAGCACGAGAATTACCAAAAGCTGTTATTGATGGTCTCACTCATCGGGTTGGGCGTTATCCTACACAAAAAGACGGCGGACCAACTTGGCATGGAGTTTGGATGGATACTAACCCAATGGATGACGACCATTGGTGGTTCAGGTTAAGTGAAAAAGAAAAGCTGACCGGTAAATATGCTTGGCAGTTTTTTAAACAACCGGGCGGTGTGATTGAGGTAGACCCGGAAGATTTACCAGACCATCCAGAAGCAAATGATCATATCTTTTCTGGCGGACGTTGGTTCAAGATGAACCCAAAAGCTGAGAACGTTTCTAACTTACCGTCTGGATATTACATGCAGATGTTAGGGGGTAAGAATTTAGACTGGATACGTTGTTATGCTGAAGGTAAATATACTTACGTTCAGGAAGGCAAACCGGTATGGCAAGAGTATGATGATCAACTCATGAGTTCAGCGGAAGTAAATTATGATCCTACAGAACCATTACATATTGGATTAGACTTTGGTTTGACACCAGCTGCAGCCATTGGTCAACGATTACCTAATGGACGATGGATAGTCTTGCATGAGATTGTGACTGAAGACATGGGGCTAGAACGTTTTGGTCAACAGTTGTTAGCTGAGATCAATGCACGCTTTCCAAAAGCACAACTAAATGTATGGGGTGACCCAGCTGGTATGCAACGTGATGCGATCTATGAAGTCACCGCATTTGATTACTTGCGTACCTTAGGATTAAAAGCTCAACCGACAGCATCAAACAATTTTAAAGTAAGACGTGAAGCAGCTGCGGCACCTATGCAACGACTGATTGCTGGCAAACCCGGACTGCTTATCAGTAAAGAATGTAAGATGTTACGTAAGTCTTTAGCTGGTGGTTATCATTTTAAACGATTAGCTATTGGCGCTGGACAAGAACGATTTAAAGATAGTCCGAATAAAAATGAACACTCACACATTGGTGATGCATTTGGATACATGTTACTTGGTGGTGGTGAGCATAAACGTTTGACTAAATCACCGATGCAACAAAACACCTTAATATCACAAACCGTAGTAAATGCCGACTTCGATGTTTTCAATTGATCCGTTATTTCTAAAAGATGATATGCCACAATATCATGGCGGTTACTACTTACCGTTTCATCCAGATCATTTGGATCGTTTTAGTGGTATTAAAGAATATGGTGGTAAAGATCTAACCTTTGATCAGCGTAAAGCTGCGATATCTTTTCAAGCACAAGTGGGACCAACGATTACAGCTTTTGTATACGGTAAGCCAGTCGCTATATTTGGATGCGTCATGGTATGGAAGGGGATGGGAGAAGCATGGGCGTTGTTTGCAGACAATGCAAGAAGATATCCCGTTGCTATGACAAAAGGAGCGCGTGTATTTTTTAATACATGTATTCGATCATATAACTTGCATAGAATACAAATAACTGTTAAAAAGAGTGATAAGCGTGCTATAAAATGGGCAAAGTGTTTAAAGTTTGAAACTGAAGGTACTTTAGAAAAATATAGCGCAGATCAAGAAGATTATTACATGATGAGGAGATTGTAATGGGTGGTGCATTTGGCGGCGGAAAGCCAGACACATCAGCGGCAGAAGAATCATTAAAGATGCAACGTGAAGAAACTGCGCGTGCAAGAAAAGCAGCTGAAGAAGAAAAGCGTGACTTACAAGAAGAAATGGCATCTAAACGTAGAGCAAGACGTTATGGTGGAAAACGTATGTTATTGTCTGAATCAAGATTAACACCTGAAACTGGTCTTGATGAAGATGAAAAATTAGGAGCATAAATGGCTGCGCTAGACTTTGGTATGGCATTGTCTAGAGGAATGCTGCCTAAATCAGAAAAAGCACAGAAAGATTTAATTAATCTTGCTGGTGGTCGTAATATATTCAAATCTGAAGATTGGTGGAATAAGCAAGTCGATAAACAAATTGATACAGGTTATCGTACTGTAGAGCGACAAGATAAAGAGTTCTTGATGCCATCAGGTGAATATCAACCGGGTAAGCGACAAGTTAGCACAACTTATGGTCGTACAATTATGGGACAGTTTTCTCCAATGACAGGTTCATTTGGTATGCCATATCAACCATCATATCATCCTGTCTTTGGCTATGGTGGTGGAGTAGTTGCTAGAACATCAGTCAGTTACAAAGCACCAGAAGGTGCAGTATTTACTGTCGATCCACGCACGAGAGAAAAACAATACACATCAAGAGACTTTGATGTTTTTGGTAAACGTGAAGATTATACTGCTGGTGAATTATCTGATATTGAAAATATGGCTAAAGCAGCAGCTAAAAAACTTAAGTCAGAAACAGAATCTAAAAAAGCTTCATCTAAAAAACTTCGTAGAGGTACGGGTGGTTTATTAGCAAAAGCAGTGATTGGTGAAGGAATAGCAACTGGGTTACCTAAACTTGGTGAAGGTGGTTTAGGTTTGACTGGAACAATGTTAGGTCAGGAGAGTAAGTTATGAAAAAAGGTTTATATCACAACATGAATAAGCGCAAGAAGGAAGGGACTAGTCGTTCTAAAGAAGACTCTACAATCTCTCCTAAAGCGTATAAAAATATGTTAGCCGGATTTCCTAAAAAGAAAAAAGCTTAATGTGGTCTTTTCATTTATATTGGGGATTTAATATAGGCTTTGAGTTTTATGAGGGTGAGATTGATGAGTTTCCAGTGGAATACTTTTTAATTAATCTTGGTCCATTAAGAATACAAAAAGCGGAGTGGCAATAATGGTAGCAAAGAAATATCAAAATCCTGAAGGTGGTTTAAATGACGCTGGACGTAAATACTTTAAAAACAAAGATGGATCTAATCTTAAGAAACCACAAAGCTCTGGCAAAGATGGTCGTCGTGTCAGCTTTGCTGCACGGTTTAGTGGGATGGATGGTCCTCTAAAAGATGATAAAGGAAGACCAACTAGATTGAAGTTAGCATTAAAAAAGTGGGGTTTTAAAGACAAAGCAGAAGCAAGAGCTTTTGCTAATAAGAATAAAAAGGCATAGTTATGGTAGATATGATGAGGTTAAAAGCTGAAGATGTTTTAAAAAGACATGAGAAAGCTTTAATTAAAAAAGAAGATTTTAGAAACTTATATGAAGAAGCATATGAGTTTGCTTTGCCACAACGTAATTTATATGACGGTCATTATGACGGTAAAGTGGGTGGTACAAAGAAAATGAATCGTGTCTTTGATTCTACTGCCATAAACTCTACCCAACGATTTGCCAACCGCATGCAGTCTGGTATCTTTCCTCCACAACGTAAATGGTGCAGACTAGAGCCGGGATCAGATATTCCAACAGAACAGAAACAAGCAGCGCAAGCAGCATTAGATCTATATAACGATAAATTATTTGATACATTAAAACAATCTAACTTTGATATTGCGATTGGTGAATTCTTACTTGATCTTTGTGTTGGTACCGCAGTAATGTTAGTCCAGCCGGGAGATGAAGTTAATCCAATCAATTTTGTATCTGTACCACAATACTTAGTTTCTTTTGAAGAAGGAGCTGATGGTCAAGTTGACAATGTATATAGACGTATTCGTATGAAGGGTGAAGCAATACAGCGTCAATGGACAGATGCAGAGATTCCACCAGAATTACAACGTAAGATTGATGACAAACCTACAGATGATGTAGAGCTAGTAGAAGCAACTATCTTTGACCAAAAACGTGGCGACTATTGTTATCATGTCATCCATAAAGAATCTAAAAAAGAATTAGTTTATCGTCGCATGGATCATAGTCCTTGGATTGTATCTCGTTATGCCAAAGTTGCTGGTGAGATCTATGGTCGTGGACCACTTATTACTGCATTGCCAGATGTTAAAACATTAAATAAAACATTAGAGCTTGTGTTGAAAAATGCATCATTATCTATTAGTGGTGTCTATACAGCTGCTGATGATGGTGTCTTAAATCCTAACACAGTGAAAATTATGCCGGGAGCCATCATTCCTGTAGCACGTAATGGCGGACCACAAGGTGAATCACTTAGACCATTACCACGCGCTGGTGACTTTAACGTATCTAATATTGTAATGAATGATCTACGTATGAATATCAAACGTATCTTATTAGATGAGTCATTACCACCAGATAACATGTCAGCTCGATCAGCAACAGAAGTGGTAGAGCGTATGAAAGAACTATCACAAAACTTAGGATCTGCATTTGGTCGACTCATTAATGAGACTATGGTTCCATTAGTATCTAAAATATTACAAGTCATGGATGATCGTGGCATTATTGATCTACCATTAAAAGTAAATGGATTAGAGATTAAGATCAGTCCAGTCGCACCATTAGCAATGGCACAGAATATGGAGGATGTACAAAACATTCTACAGTTTGCACAGATTGCACAGGGAGCTGGTCCAGTAGGTCAACAAATGTTAAAAGTGGATGAGATGTTAAATATTATTGCTGAGAAATTATCAGTACCATCAGCAATGATTACAACTGCACAAGAACGTATGATGATGCAAAAACAAGCAGAAGCAGCTGCCGCACAAATGGCACAACAAACACCAGAGGTAGCACAACAGTTAGCACAAGAAGCAGCACAACAAGGATAAGTTATGGCTGGATGGGAAGATTTAGAACAAGCATTGCCGCTTGATGTAAGAGATCACAATCAACAACGAGATGATTTAGATCGTCTCTGTCTTAGAGTCCTAGGGGGTGAGGACGGCGAGAAGTTAATGAAATGGCTGCGCGATGCAGTCGTTGAGCAACCCGTTGCCTTGCCGGGAAGCGACCCTAGTTATGCATTTTACCGTGAAGGACAAAACAGTATAGTTAAGGATCTAGAAGCAAGGTTAATTAGAGCAAGGAAATTATAATGGAAGAAACACTCGAGCCTAGTGTTACTGAAGAAGTAACATCAGAAAGCACTGGCTTACTCGATGGAACATCTCCAGAACCCGAGGAAGCTAGTACTGAGAATCCACAAGAAGTAGAAATTGAACATCGTGATCCTGAAGAACTCAAAGCAAAAGAAGAGTTTGAAAAAGGTGAAGAAGATGATGATGAGTTTGAGAGACCAGACTGGTATCCACAAAACTTTTGGAACGAAGAAAAGAGTATGCCTGATATTGAGAAGTTGGCAAAATCATGGTCTGATCTTCGTAAACAAATATCTCAAGGTAAACATAAAGCACCAGAAGATGGCAAGTATGATACAGCTGTTTTTGGTGATACCCCAGAAGATGATCCATTACGAAATCATGTAATGAACTGGGCAAAAGACTATGGTGTAAGTCAAGCAGCATTAGATGACTTAGTTGGTCAAGTAGTCGACATGAATGTGAATAATGCTACTCAAGTTGAGCAAAACATCGCTGACGAAAAGAAAGCATTAGGTCCAAATGCAGACGCACGTATTAACAGTATCGCTAAATGGGGTGCTGGTTTAGTGCAAAAAGGTGTATGGACAGAAGCTGACTACGATGAGTTTAAAGTGATGGGTGGTACCGCAAGAGGTATCGCTGCACTTGAGAAGCTTCGTGGTTCATATGAAGGTCGTATTCCGGTGGAATCAGCTCCGGTAGATGGCGCACCAACCAAAGAAGAGCTATATCAGATGGTTGCTGATGAAAGATATCAGACTGACCCATCTTATCGACAAAAAGTCGAAAGAGCATTTCAACAAAACTTTTCTTAAAATACTTGCATAAGCCTTGATTCTATAGTAAAAACGGAGTTAAGGCTTATTGCTTTCTCTAGCAACCCTTAACGCAAGTAACCTTGTCGACTGGCTATCGTAAATAGCAAGTTCTAGCCCAGTTTCACTGGCATACTAAAACGATTAATACATATTTTTTATTAATTATAATAAGGAGTCAATCATGGCTATTGGATTATCTAATGCTTTTGTTACCTTATTTGATGCCGAGGTTAAACAAGCTTATCAAGCTAAAGCTGAGCTTGTTGGTGCTACTAGACAAAGACGCGGCGTTGAAGGTTCAACTGCAAAATTTCCTAAAGTAGGAAAAGGCGTGGCTACATTACGTGTACCACAAACAGACGTAACACCATTGAATGTAGACTTTTCACAAGTCACAGCAACAATGCAAGATTGGAATGCTGCAGAGTATTCTGACATCTTCATGCAACAAAAAGTTAATTTTGACGAAAGACAAGAATTAGTGCAAGTAGTGGCTAATGCTATCGGTCGTCGTCAAGATCAGTTAATTATTGATGCACTAGAAGGTTCTTCAACTTCATTGACAGTTGCTAATTCAATTGGTGGCGCAGCTTCAAACTTAAACGTAGCTAAATTACGTGAAGCTAAAAAACTATTAGATGCTAACAATGTACCTCCACAAGATCGTCACATTGTTCTACATGCTAATAACTTATCTGCTCTTCTTTCAGAAACAGCAGTAACATCTTCTGACTTCAACACTGTTAAAGCTTTAGTATCTGGTGAATTGAATACTTATCTTGGTTTCCAATTCCATGTGCTAGGTGACAGAACTGAAGGTGGATTAACTGTTGATGGTTCTAATGATAGAACTGTTATGGCATTCCACAAAGATGCAATTGGTTATGCAGAAGGTATGGGTCCTAAAACAGAAATCAACTACGTTCCAGAAAAAACATCATTCTTAGTGAATGCTATGTTCTCAGCTGGTGCTGTAGCGATTGATGCTGAAGGTATTGTTGACATCACATGTCGTGAAGCTTAATAAGGAGAATAACTAATGGCTTATACAAAAGACAATTTACAACCAATCGGTGGTCAGTCTAAAGCTGGTAACGCTCCTCAAATGTGGAGTTATACAGCACCGGGTACTGATACTATTGCTATTATCAACACTGCTGGTTACTTCAACGATGCATCAACAGTATTAAAAGTAGGTGACTTAATTCATGTATGGGACGCTTCTGTTCCTACATCTACATTAGTTACTGTGCTTTCTAATGCTTCTGGTGTTGTTGACGTATCTGACGGTACAGCATTATCAGTCGCAGACGCTGACTAAGTTGTTTAATGCAGATCAGGTAGGTACTTCGGTGCCTACCTATTTGCACATTTAAAGGATATAAGATGGCTACAGGTGATACCGATATTAAAATATGTTCTGATGCACTATTAATGTTAGGTGCAAATCCAATATCGTCTTTTACAGAAGGTACAGACGAATCAAACATATGTAGTAGCTTATATGAGGATATTAAAAGACAAACAATTGCGACCTATCCATGGTCGTTTTCATTTAAAAAAGTGCAGTTAGCTAGATTAGTGACTACACCAACTACAGAATATAAGTATGAATATCAACTTCCTAGTGACATGCTAGGAGTTCCAAATGCTGTGTATGATGCTGATGAGGTAGGCGCACCTCGACGTAGAGAGTATCGATTACTAGGCAGCAAATTATTAACAGACTATGAAGAAGTATATGTGGATTATCAATATGATGTTCCTGAATATGCAATGCCACATTATTTTGTTCAGTTACTTAAGTATCAATTAGCATGGCATTTAGCAATGCCGATTACTGACCAGTTAGATCGTTCTGACTACTGGAGACAGATTGCAACAGGCACACCGGGAGAGAATGGACGTGGTGGTTATATGAGATTGGCAATGAATATTGATGGTCAAGGTAAACCAACAAATGCAATTCAAGACTTCTCATTAATTAATGTGAGGTACTAATGACACGGTTTGTTACAGTACAAACGAACTTTACTACAGGTGAGCTTGATCCCTTAGCTCGTGCAAGAGTAGATTTAAAAGCATATCAAAATGCATTAGAAACAGCACGTAATGTTATTTGTCAGCCACAAGGTGGGGTAACACGCAGACCCGGATCTAAATACATTACAGAGCTAGGTGGTAGCCCGGCGAATGGTGTACGTTTAGTACATTTTGAATTCTCAGTAGATGATAGCTATATGTTGGCATTTACCAACAATCGTATGTATGTATTTAAAGATAAAGCCTTAATAACCAATATTAATGGCTCTGGTAATGATTATCTTACTACAACGATTGCAAGCGCTCAATTAGATGCAATGTGTTATACACAATCAGCAGATACATTAATTGTAGTGCATGAAGATATGATTCCTAAAAAGATTGTTCGTGGTGCTAACGATTCATCATGGACAATATCTAATGTGTCGTTTGACTCTATTCCACAATATGCATTTACATTAACTATTGCTAACACATCAGCAGCTGGCACATTAACACCTAGTGATGTATCAGGTAAGGTAACTTTAACAACACAGCATGGATTTTGGACAACAGCTCATGTTGGTCAATACGTTAATGCAGAGCCACAAGGTCGAGCAAGAATTGTAGAGCGTATTGATACCACAAGAGTAAATGCAGTAGTTGAGTTTCCATTTTTTGATACATCTGCTATTGCTAATGCGGATTGGGAATTAGAGACTGGTTATGAGGATGTGTGGTCATCTAGTAAAGGGTATCCTAGAACAGTGACATTCCATCAAGGTCGTTTATTTTTCGGCGGTAGTAAATCAAGACCATCGACTATATGGGGATCTAAAGTTGGATTGTATTTTGATTTTGAACCAGTGGAAGGATTGGATGATGATGCTGTTGAAGCTACTCTCGATACTAATACTTTTAATGCTATCGTCGATATTATTAGTGGTAGAGATTTGCAAGTCTTTACAACAGGTGGTGAGTTCTATGTACCGCAAGAAGGATTAACCCCAATTACCCCAACTGATTTCTTTTTATCTTCTACATCACGTAACGGATCAAGAGAAGGCATACGAGTACAGCAATTAGAGTCTGGTATTTTATTTATACAAAGACAGGGTAAAGCATTATCTGAGATTGCATATTCTGATACACAATTGACTTACATTACATCTAAGATCTCATTATTAGCTGGACATTTATTAAAAGGTCCAAAACGTATGGCATTGCGTCGTGCGGTAGCTACAGATGAAAATGATTTGTTATTGATTGTTAATGAAGACGATGGATCAATTGCAGTCTTTTCTTTAATGAGATTGCAAAACGTGATTGCACCATCAGAGTTTACAACAGCTGGAGAGTATATCGATGTTGGTGTGGATATTACAGATATCTATACAGTAGTTAAACGAGACGATAATGGCACAGATAAATATTATGTTGAAGTGTTTGAAGATGAGAGATTGACAGACAGCGCTGTAACCGGAACTACGGCAACTAGTTTAGATGCGTCACATCTAGATGGACAGACAGTCAATGTATTATCAGATGGATTAGTAGAGCAAGATCAAACAGCAGATAGTGCAGTGACTTTTGCCAATCCTCCAACTGCATCATCTGAAGTCGGGTTACCAATTAGTGTTGAAATAAAAACAATGCCAGTTGACCCAGCAATACGAGCTGGCACAAGATTAGGATTTAAAAAACGTATCGTTGAAGTCAATGCCATATTATATGAAACACAGAATATAGTTATTAATGGTAACTTAGTACCAATACGTACATTAGGGGCTGGAGCTTTAAATTCACCAGTGCCTGATTTTACTGGAACTAAGGTACTACATGGTATACTAGGTTACAACAATCAAGGGCAAATAACAGTTACGCAAAATGCACCATTGAAGCTAACGTTATTAGGTTTAGAATATAAAGTATCAGTTCATCAAGGAGTTTAATAGATGGGAGCAGCCACACCATTAGTTACACAAGCCGCAGTATCTGCCGGTGGATCTATGGGGTCAGCCGCACTAGTCAGTTCAGGAGCTAGTGTATTAAGTACGTCTGCATTAACTTCAATTGCAACACCATCTTTATTTACTACTGCTGCAAGTATGGGTGGCGGCATGGCTGGCGGAGGTTTCTTTAGTTCATTAGGCACAGCCTTTAGAGCTGCATCGACAGCATATGAAACTGTCAAACCATACATGACTGCAGTATCTGTTGGTACGCAATTAGTTGGCGCGTATAACTCTTTACGTATGGGTGAATACAATAATCAAATGATGAAGATTCAACAAATGGAGCTAGAAAACAAAAAACAAGTAGCTCGGTTGAATGCTATTAAAAATGCAAATGATTTAACACGTAAATATCTAACAGCTAACTCAAGTGTTATAGCTAATGCTTATGCTGGCGGAGTTAATGCATTTGATGGGTCAGCATTATTTAGACAAGTAAAGAATGCAGATTATTATGCAAAAGATTTAGCAACTAATGAATACAATAAAAACGTATCTAGCACATTTGCTGATGCAAATATTGCAATGTTAAACGTTGCAAGGGAGGAAGCAATTACTGGATCTAAGTTTGAAGCATTATCTTATGTGGGCAATGCAGCATATATGTATGAGAAAACAAGGACATCATAATGGCAGATTTACCTGAATATAAACCTAGCAGTCAAACATTCCAAGAAGGTGGCAGCATAACACAAGAGCCATTGCGTCAAGCAATGATTAAAAGTCAGCGTGTTAAAACATTTATAGATAAAGTAAGTGAGCTTAGTGGCGCAGTAGCGTCAGAATATGCTCAAGAAGCTGCTATTAAAGATGCCATTTTAAAACCAATTACAAAAAAGCAAATTGAAGACGCAAGAAATACAGGCGGTAATTTAGTAGAACAATATACAACTGGCGGCATTGATTATAACAATGCAATGAAAAAAACATTAGGTCAGCAAATATCTGGTGAGTTAGATTTAGAATTACAACAACATCAAGCCAACGTATTAGATAGAGTAACTCGAGGTGAATTAAGTTCAACAGAAGAAATATTAACAGAGTTAAGTTCGCCTATTCAAGGTCAAGTTGAATTCTTACTTAATGTTGATCCTAGCATTGCTAATTCATATGGTAGCCAATCTACAATGTCAGCACGTAGTACATTGTTAAAAGCTGATGCAATTATCAAGCAAAGGCAAGAAGATGAGAATTACATTAAAGCATTAAAGACAATTGAAAACTCTGCGGTTAAATTTAGTGACTATTTAGAACAACATCCTAATGCAACTGCTGCAATGCGTGAAGAATTTAAGCGTGTGCAAATTCAAATTGCAACTGATAATTCATTAAGCATGAGTCGTCAGCAATTAAAGCTTGTCGATAAAATAGAAGAAACATTAGATGATCAAGAAGATACATTTGTCGCATCTCGATTAGCTAAGAAGTATGCTGGCAAGAACATTAAAGAAGTTCTTACTGCATTGGAATCAGATGAAAGTGTTGATGCAGATCATTTTAGATCTAAGAGTGCAGTCGATGAAGCAAAATTAACAAGCTTGCTTAAAGGTTTTTTAGCTAACGAAAATAGTGATCTTACAGCTAAATCATTAATTACTGCGCAAAGTTTAAAACGTGCAGAAACAATCTTAGGTAAAGGCGGTGAGTTAAGTGATCAATTAAAAGCTGAAATAGAATCTACCATTAGACCAAACACTGCTCAATATGCTCAATATCAAAACTTCCTAAAGTTTGAAAAGAACTTAAAGATATATCGTACTAAGAACATGACCGAGCTTCAAGATGATATTACAAATATCAATAATAGAATTAAGGATGGTACAGCAACAAATGAAGAATTAGATACCATTAGCTTGTTAGAGAATTATCGCAATGGTTTAGAAAAGGGTCTAAAAGAAGATCAAGTATTAACTGTATTAAGTAATGAAAAAGAGTATAAGCGATTAGATTTTAGCGATCCTAGACAGTTTGCAACTGACTTTAAAGAGCGTACATACTTAATGAAGAAACATTCTGGTAAATATAATATTGGTGTTCCAAATTACATGAGTAAAGAAGAAGTAGCGATGTTTAACCAAATGTTCTTAAAAGCAAACAAAGATGAAAGAACTGAGTTAATTAACTTTGTTGCTGAAAATACTGGCGATGATGCATACAAGGTGTTTAATCAAATTACAAAAGAAAATAAAGAGATTGGACATTTTGCACAATTGCTTATCCGTGATTTAAGTGGATCATCTAGAACATATTATGAAGACGGTATGGAAGCGATGAAGCAAGGATTTACTCCTTATACTAAAGAAGCATTAAGTGTATTTGCTAAAGAATTTGGCACAGCTTATGACAATCATTTAGACATGAGAGATAATATCATTGCTGGAGCTAATGTAATATATGTTGGATTATTACAAGCTAAAAATGAAACATTAAGTTCATATGATAAAGAGTTAGGCACCAATGCAAAGTTTGATAAAGACTTATATGAGAAGGCATTAGAAATATCATCTGGCGCCAAAATGGATGAAGATGGTACAGTGTATGGTGGCGTGATAGATTACAATGGTCAAAAGACTGCATTGCCAACTAGTATTAAACGTGATGAATTTGAAGGCAAGATGGAAGCTGCTACTTATGATGATTTTGTTCAAGCTATGACAATTAAAGTAGGCAAAGATATTTATATACCAGCTTTTACTAAACTTGATGGCAAATATTATCTCAATACATATAATCCAGAAACAGGTGTTGAGTCTGTAACTGATACTGTAATCGATCAACCATTATTAGAATCTTATCAAGATGGCATTACTCAGCAAGAGTTTAGTTTGAATAGAATCAAAGATAGTGTGTTAGAAATGGAATCAGATAAGCATGCTTATATTTCTATTGACGGTGATTATTATGTTCCTGATTGGGACCCAACATACAAGATCATGTTAAATCTAGAAACTATTGATCGTTTAGCTGCGGAAAAAGTTGGTCAGTTCCGTCTTGGAAAAGATACATTGCCAGCTGGAACAATATTAAATCAAGATGAGATAGACAGAAAAGCGCGTAAATTAGAAGAGCAACGTAGGAAAAAAGCTAAATGATTTACACTGACTCTAATGACTCAGGAAGACTAAGAGAAGGAGAAACCAAGACCTTTGGTGGTGAAGAAACTGGTTTCATGGATAATCTTGTCGCTAGTTTTAAATTAGACCAAGCATTAGAAACAACATACTCAGAAGTATTGCAACAAAGTCGTGCAATGAACAACTTACTGGAAGAGATACAAAACATTCCCGGTCATGAAGATGCGTTAGATAAAGTTAGAACAAGAGTCCTTGAGGATGATAATCTTAAATTTATGACACCAATGGGTGAGCAGCAAATGATCTATGATCCATTTACAATGTTCTCTCCAAATATACAACCTAAACAAAATCCAACACAAGATATGGTTGGCATTCAAAAGTATGAACTACAAGAAAATGCAGCTGAACGTATGTTTAATGAGATTGAAAACTACGTTAAAGAAAATGAAGATGTAAAGTCAGTTATTGGTGAGTTCAATCGTCAGCGTATAAAAGATGACGCGATTAAATTGACACACCAAGCAATGCAAGAACAATCAGATGTATATAGAAAAGCAACTGGTACTGGGGTAGTCGGTAGCTTTGTAGGAACTATGGGAGCTGTTTTAACAGATCCAGTCAACGTTGCTGCAATTATTGCTACACGTAGACCAGCTGCTGGTTGGTTTAAAAATGCATTACGTGAAGGTGTCGCCAGTGCTGCAGCTGAAGGAGTAATCCAGAAAACTACAGTTGAAGACTGGTATAAAGAATTAGGATTAGATTACACATACAAAGACTTTATGGCTCGTGTTGGTGTCGCTGGCGGAGCTGGTTTAGTTTTTGGAGGTGGAGCTGAGTTTATCTCAGAGAAGTTACGTAAGTCGTTAGAAAAGATTGATAGACAACGTGCAGAGATGAATGGGATGCCATATGATCCTGATAAAGATTCTGAGGTAATGTTTAATTACTTTAAGTTGCATACAGAAATTGATGCAGAAAATCCAGTGAAGTTTGACTTTGGTATTAGTCACATTGCACGACAGAATAAAGCATACAATGCGTTAATTACTGGTGACTTTAGTCAATTACCAGAGCCTAGCGTTATTATTCCTAGGACATATGACAATCCATTTCATTATGATTTACGTCAACCCAATACAGAGCTAGTTGATATTTCGAGTGTAGGTTTAGCTCCGGAGTTATTTCAACCTAAACGTACCAAGAAAGCACCTAAGCCATTAGAAATATCTAGATGGGATCCGCGCAAAGCAAACACTGCAGTGATCTATCAGTATGCTGATGGTACTCGAGTTGTAGTTGATGGTCATCGAAGAGCAGCTGCAGCTAAAAAGATGAAAGCAAAAGATAAGAAGCAGAAGTTTATGATGCCAGCAATCATATTAAAAGAGCATCATGGCATTACTCCTGAGCAAGCTAAAGCTAGAGGAGCTGGTAAAAATCTGGCAGAAGGAACAATTACTAAAGCAGAGTTAGATGATCTATATAAAGAGATGGCTAACATTGCATCTAAGATGCCAGCTAAACCATCTACATTAATTGCTAATGTTCAATATAAACTTAACTTATCTGATAAAGTTAATGTGCGTGTTTCTGGTGGAGAAATTCCATTAGATCAGGGATTGATTATTGGTCGATTAATATCTGATGATAACTTACAAGAGATTGCATTAAATATCTTGAAGAAGAAAAAGCCAGCTACATTACCTCAAGCAGAAGCGATAGTAAGAGATGTGCTAGCTCGTGGTAAAAAGACAATGGATTTTAAGAAGACATTTGGTGAAGATGTATTGCCAGATGATCTATACAAACAAAAGGCTAGATTAATAGAACGAACAGTCCAGTTGATTATTAATGACCGGAATGTAATGAAAGCATTAAACAAATCTTTAAATCTTGAAAACTTAAAAAGGAATGAGACTTATGGCAAGATCGCGCAAATCATCTACAACAATGCGTTCCAATCAGGACAAATTGCAGAAGCAATTACAAACGCAGCAAAACGACTTAACAACAGAAACTTCGACAAAGTCTCAAGAGAACTCGCCGAAGATGTCAGAGGAAGAATTGAACAAAGAGATTATGCTGGGTTACCAGATGGCACTGACATCGTCAATTCAAGCACTACGAAGGGGAGATCTACTGGCGATGAAGAACTTGACGGAAACTTAGATAACTTTAATCCTGAGAATCCATCAGAAAAGATTGCAGCCACAAAAGCTATACGTGAACAATTAAATGCAGAACCTAAAGTATTAGATGCGTTTGTTACTGTTGATGATATAGATGTTGATGGTAATGTTATTACTAGATCTGTAGCACTAAAAGATTTGTTAGACGAAGTTGATTCCGGAGCAAAAGATTTTAGCGTGCTAGAAAGGTGTTCACGTGGGTCTTAATAGTTGTATTTTAGCAGCCAAGAAAAATAAGAGCATATCAGAAAAGTATGCAAAGCAAGCTGATGAGTTGTATAAAAAGAACTTAAGATATTACAAAACTCAGATGCCTGAAGTTGAAGCTGAGCAAACTGCTACAGAAGTAACTATGGATATGCTGAAACAAATGCAAGCAAATGCTGAGAATCGAGTAATTAGACAAGCAGTTGTACAGCGCAATATAATGAAGTATATGGATGAGTATGGTGACGGTACAACTCCAGCCAAAGCAATGCAAGCATTAGTCGAACAGGATGAGATATCAAACTACACCAGTCTTCAATATAGACAAAAATCTTATCATGGTATTTTACTTAACAAGATGGAAGAAGCAATCTTACAGTTTGGTAAAAAAGGTGTATTAGGTGTACAAGGGAATCAACCATTACAGCGTCAAATGATCAAAGCATTATTTGGTGAAGAAGTTGAAGATGCTGCAGCTGTACAATTATCACAAGCATGGAAAGAAGCTAGTGAGTTAGCAAGAACATTATTTAACAAGATGGGTGGGCAGATACCTAAAAGATCTGATTGGGGATTAAGTCAGATACATGATCCATATGCATTAGAAAGAGTTGGCTTTGATGATTGGTATGACTTTATAGTAGATCGTCTTGATCATAAGAAAATGTATAGCGAAAGAACAGGTCAGCTACTAAAAGGTGAAGAATTAAAAGATGCATTAAAAGAAACATTTGATACTATTCGTAGTGAAGGTTGGTCGACGATAGAACCTAGCGCAGCCATACGTGGAAGATCATTAGCTAATCGTCATTTAGATCATCGATTCTTGGTATTTAAGGATGCGGATTCTTGGATGGATTATCAGACAAAGTTTGGTGATCCTAATGCATTTAATAATATGATGAATCACTTGGAAAGAATGTCTCGTCAAATTGCTTTATTAGAAACATTTGGACCAAACCCTAACGCTACAGTTCAATTTATTGAGAATACTGTTAAGAATAAATCTAGCACATTAGGTAAAAGCGGACGTGAGCAATTGGAATCTCAGTTACGACAGTTTAGACAGATGTTAGATATTTATGAAGGTAAGGATCAGGCACCAATGAACGGTCCAGTAGCTCGTAGTTTACAAGCGACTCGTAATATCTTACAAGCTGCACAATTGGGAGCAGCTGCTATATCTGCTATTGGTGACTTAAATACACAACGTATTGCAGCGAAGATGGCTGGCATTCCTGTAACTAAATTGATGACTAGAATTGTTAGCAATATATTTAGAGGTGAAGATGCAACTAAAGCTGCACTTAGATTAGGTTTGATTGCAGATAATTATATCAGCACAGCATCTACTCAACATCGTTATTTTGGTGAGGTATCAGCTCCCGGAATTAGTAGTTTAATTACTGATAAAGTATTAAGGCTATCTGGATTATCTGGCTGGACACAAGCTGGACGATTTGCATTTGGTATGGAATTTATGGGTCACTTAGCTGATAACGTTGGTAAGAACTTTGATCAGATTGATAAACCTTTACAAACAACATTAGCAAGATATGGTCTGGATACACGTTGGGATCAAATGCGTAAAACTAAACTATACGAACATGAAGGTTCATCATTCTTAAGACCAGATGATATGCGTGCAGCTGACCCTGATTTATCTTTACGTGTATTAGAGATGATTAATAGAGAAACAGATTTTGCTGTACCTACAACAAGTATTAGAGGTAAAGCATTCTTAGGTGGAGCAACTAAGCCGGGAACATTTATGGGTGAAGTTGTAAGATCTGCAGCAATGTATAAGAACTATTCAGTAACATTATTTCATAACAACATTATGCGTACCATCAAAGCTAAAGAATATTCTAAAGCACAGCAAGGATTAGTTCTATCAAGTAAGATGAGCCGTGCAAACAATATGATGGATTTATTTATTGGTGCTAGCTTAATGGGTGGTTTAGCTGTGCAGTTAAAAGAAATATCTAAAGGACGTGATCCTAGGAAAATGGATACTGCTGATTTTATTGGAGCATCAATATTACAAGGCGGTGCATTAGGTATCTTTGGTGACTTCTTAACAAGTTCAACAAATCGATATGGTGGTGGCTTAGGTGAAACACTTGCTGGACCAGTGATTGGTTTAGGATCAGATCTATTACGTTTATCTGCTGGTAATATACAAGAATTAATACAAGGTGATGATACAAACTTCATTAAAGAAATAACTAGATTTACTGGTAGATATACACCGGGACAATCTATCTGGTATTTAAATCTTGCATTTAGAAGATTGGCGCTAGAAAACTTAGAAGAATGGGCTGATCCAAAAGCAAGATCTAGATTTAATAAACAAATGAATAAATATCAGCGTGAAACAGGACAAGATTTCTGGTGGGCGCCGGGAGAAAGAACTCCTAGAAGAGCGCCAGAAATAAGCGAAGAAACGTTGTTAGATTAAAAAAACTATGGTAAAAACAAATTAGAGGATACTTATGGCAATCGATATATCAAGCACAACTAGACGTATAGTTTATACCGGCTCTGCTGGTACAGGTCCTTACGCCTTTAACTTTGAAGTCTTAGCTCAGACTGACGTTGCTGTATATTTTAATTATACAGAACTTACACTCACAACAGACTATACAGTATCTCTTAATGCAGATGGTACTGGTAGTGTTACTATCGTTGTTGGTACTAATGTTCCTAGCACACCTACCGCATCTGATCGTATTACTATTGTTGGTGATCGTGATATTGAAAGAACAACAGACTTTACTACAGGTGGTCCTTTATTTGCCGAAACATTAAACGATGAGTTTGACAGCCAAACTATCTTTGTACAACAAGTCCAAGAACAAGCTGATCGTGCATTACGTGCGCCTAACACAGATCCTTCCAATATTAATATGGTTCTACCAAATGATGTAGACCGAGCAAACAAAACACTAGCGTTTGATGCGAATGGTAACCCAGTGATTGGTGAACAGATCGGTGACTATCGTGGTGATTGGGCAGCTGGTACAGCATACAATAAACGTGACTTGGTGAAAGACACAACAACAGCTAACATCTATCTATGTGTCACTGCCCACACTTCTTCAGGTTCATTACCACTAACAACTAATGCTGACTATACTAAGTGGGACTTAATCGTTGATGCAGCATCAGCTAATACAGCACAGGTCGCAGCAGAAGCTGCTCAAGCAGCCGCAGAAGCAGCACAGGCAGCAGCAGAAACAGCAGAGACAAATGCGGAGACAGCCGAGACTAACGCTGAAACAGCAGAGACTAATGCCGCAGCAAGTGCAAGTGCAGCATCTACATCAGAGACTAACGCAGCAAGCTCTGCATCTAGTGCTGCAACATCTGCAAGCAATGCATCGACAAGTGAAACAAACGCAGCAACTTCAGCAACTGCTGCTGCATCATCAGCTACAAGTGCAAATTCTAGTGAAGCAAGTGCATTAACTTATAGAAATGAAGCAAGTACATTTGCAACTGCATCTTCGCAAAGTGCAACTTCAGCAGCTACGAGTGCAACTAATGCATCAACAAGTGCAAATACTGCTCAAACATACGCAAGTAATGCATTAACCTACTCAAACAATGCATCTACTTCAGCGACTACAGCAAGTAATGCAGCAACCGCAGCACAGACTGCACAAGCCGCAGCTGAAGCCGCAGCTGATAACTTTGATGATACATACCTAGGTGCTAAAGCATCTGATCCAACAGTAGATAACGATGGTGATCCTCTCAATGCTGGTGATCTATATTACAATACATCTACTAATAAGATGCGTGTCTATGATGGTTCAGCATGGAATGATGCAGTTGTAGATACCAATGGTGTAGTGACTAAGACATCAGCAACAGGATCAGCAGAACTACCAAGTGGTACAGATGGTGATCGTGATGGTTCACCTAGTGCTGGTTACTTACGATTCAATACAACATCGACAAGCTTTGAAGGATATGATGGATCAGCTTGGGGTGCAATCGGTGGTGGCGGTGGAGCATCAGCTGGTGGTGTAATCTATGAGAATAGTACAAGCATCAGTGAAGACTATACATTAACAACAGGAACAAATGGTTTCTCTGTAGGACCAATTACAATTACAAGCGGGTTCTCAGTCACAGTTCCTTCAGGACAAAGATGGGTGGTATTATAATATGTCAGTAAATATAAACGCAGATACAACCAACGGATTAGTATTAACATCAGATACATCTGGTGAGTTAAAACTACAGAGTGCTGGTACAGACATTGCTACAGTAGATAGCAGTGGTATTACAATGGCAAGTGGTAAGACATTACCAGCATCAGCACTAACAGGTGCATTACCAGCCCTTGATGGTTCATCATTAACTGGAGTATCTTCTTATGCAGATAGCGATGCTTTATCATTATTTAACGCTAGTGGTTCTGCTCCAGTATATGCTTGTCGTGCATTTTTGAATATAACAACAGATACATTTACAATTAGAGCAAGTGGTAATATTTCATCTGTTACAGATGGGGGAACAGGAAGAGCAACAGTAAATTTTACAACTAATATGCCTGATGCAAATTATACTGTTTGTGGGTGTGGCAGTGAACAAAGTGGTATTGCCGCAAGTGATAATATAAGTTTTGCTCCAAAAGTTTTATCTACAGGCAGTTTTCCATTTACAACAACAGATGCAACTGGTAACTCATATCAAGATTGTTATCAAGTTTGTATTTCAGTATTTAGATAAGGAAAAAATATGGAAAAAAGAATAGTATATAAAAACGATGACGGCACTATCGCTATCATCATACCAACAGCAGAATGGTTAGAAACTCACACCATCGAAGAACTAGCAGCAAAAGATGTTCCAGCTGGTAAAGAATATCATATTGTAAACGCATCAGATATTCCATCTGATAGAACTTTTAGAAACGCATGGGAGTGGCAATAATGGGTATACAAGTAAACATAACCAAAGCAAAAGAAATTACTAAAGATAGACTTCGTGAAGAACGAAAACCTTTATTAGAAGAGCAAGATATATTGTTTCAAAAAGCACAAGAAACAAATGCAGATACAACTGCTATTGTTGCTGAGAAACAAAGACTTCGTGATATTACTAACCAAGTAGACAGTATGACAACTGTAGAAGAACTAAAAGGGGCTACATGTGGCTAGTATAAATTTACAAGGCGATACATCAGGAAGCATTAGCATATCAGCACCGAGTGTAGCTGGTAGCAATACGCTGACATTACCAGCAACGACACAGACACTAGCAACACAAAATGCTTTAGGTGTACGCAATCTTATCATCAATGGTGATATGAGGATAGCACAGAGGGGAACTAGTGTTAGTGGTAAAACTACATCAGGATATTATACTTGTGACAGATGGAATCATGTATTTTCAACTGCTGGTACATGGACATTTACACAAGACACAGATGTTCCGTCAGGACAAGGATTTGCTAATAGTTTAAAAATGGCTTGTACAACAGCCAATGCTAGTTTAAGTGCGAGTTCTAGTTTTCAGCTACACTATAGATTTGAAGGTCAACACTTACAACATTTAAAAAAAGGCACATCAAATGCTGAATCAGTTACATTATCGTTTTGGATAAAATCAAACAAAACTGGCACATATCAAGTTAATATACAAGATAGAGATAATACCAGAATGATTAGTTCAACTTACACTATAGATTCTGCTGATACATGGGAAAAGAAAATATTGACATTTGCTGGTGATACTACAGGTGCTTTTGATAATGATAATAATGACTCAATTCGTATGGCTTGGTTTTTGGCTTCTGGAAGTGATTATAATACAGGTTCAGTGCCAACATCTTGGGAAGCCACAGATACTACAGATCTAGCGGCTGGACTTACAGTCAACCTAGCAGACTCTACATCTAACTACATCAACATCACAGGTGTCCAACTAGAAGTAGGTGACACAGCTACACCATTTGAACACAGACCATACGATATGGAGTTAGCAAGATGTCAGAGGTATTATATAACATGGTGTGAAGGAAGTAATAAATTTCTAGGAATATCTAATAACTATACATCAACCACAACTTATGTATTTATGGATTTGCCAGTAACAATGAGAACAACACCATCACTAGACCATGTTACTGGAACAGATTATTACAGAAGTCTTTCAAATAATATTGGAGATAATTTTAACAATCTTAATTTATGGGGACAAAGTAATATTAATTCTGTAGGATTATTTGTTAATACTAATCTTTCTGTTACACAAGGATATGCTGGTATGGTTATAACAAATAATACTGCGGCATATATAGGATTTAGTGCGGAGTTATAATATGACAATACAATATAAATTAGTAAACAATCCAATTACCAACACAACATCTTGTGTTAATAAAATAGAAAATAATAGAATAGTATCTATACCATTTGACGAAGCTAATACAGACTACCAAGAATACCTAGAATGGGTTGCAGAAGGTAATACACCAGAGGAGGCAGAATGAGCATAACAATTAATGGCATAGGTTTCGTAGAAAACAGTACCACACTAGATACAAGCTACACACTAGCAGACAATCGTAATGCTATGACTGCTGGTCCTGTAACTGTAGCAGATGGTATCACGATCACTGTCGGTGATGGTGCAACATGGAGTGTAGTCTAATGGTCACATCAATAAAAGGAAATGATACAAGTACATTCGGTGGTAACATTGATGTACCTAAGATAGTCACAGATGCACCAGCGTTTAGTGTTTATCAATCATCTGCTCAAGCATTATCAGCTGGTACATGGACTTTGATGGATTTTGATTCTACTGAATATAATGTTGGTAGTATGTTTGATACATCAACAAATACATTTCAACCAACAGTAGCTGGATATTATTTTATTAATTGTATTTTTGCACCGGCAACTTCTGGAAGTAGAGCAATATGTGAAATAAGAAATGAATCAGATGTAAGTGTTAAAAGATTTTCTGATATTGAAGGAACTAATATAAGAGGTTTAGCTGGTTCTGCTCTACTTTATTTTAATGGGACTACAAATAATATTAAAATGTATGGTTGGACATTTTCATCAGGCAATACATACAATAATTCTAATAGAACAGTATTTCAAGCAGTTTTAGTGAGGGCAGTATGAGTACAGTAAAATCAAAGAAACTACAAGTCGGAACAGATGCTAGTGCATCTAATAACTTTACTATCTATCAGCCAGCAACACCTGATGGAACATTAAGGATTGGTGTCGGTAATGCAGATAGTCCTACAGAGGTAGGTCAGTTTAATACTAATGGATATAAGCCACAACAACCTGTAGCATTTGATGTATATAATGGATCAGCCCAAAGTGTATCTCATGGTACTTGGACTAAAATTGCACTTGACACTGAAACTTATGATACTAATTCAAATTTTGATAGCACTACAAACTATCGCTTTACTCCAACTGTAGCTGGATATTATCAAATTAATGGAGTAGTTAGATTTAGTCAGGTAAACCAGTTGTTTATATGTGCTATATACAAAAATGGTTCTCAACATAAAAGTGGGGGTAGAAATCAAATCGTTGGCACTGCATATGAACAAAATGTATTAGTATCAAGTGTGGTATATATGAATGGTTCAACAGATTATATAGAACTATACGCATATCAATCTAGTGGTAGTTCTCGAAATGTATCTGCTGGACCATCACTGAGTTACTTTAACGGAATTTTAATAGCACAAGCTTAAGGAGAAAACAATGGCAACATTATATGACAAGATTTTATTAGTAAAAACAAACTTAACAGCAGATGACTTTGCACCTGATACAGGCACAATCGTATTGCAAAACGATGCAACTACACCACCAGCTGGTAAGGTAGCAGTCGGTAACGATTACATTCATACATGGAATCACGCAACAGAAACTCAACCAACACAGGCAGAAATAGACGGAGTATAACTAATGACTATAGCGATAAAACCCACAGCATCAGGATCAACGATTGAACAGAATGGTAGCACCATCCTAACTGTTGACGGCAGTGGGAATATTGCTATTGCAAATGACTTAACAGTAACAGGATCATCACCATTACCTAGTGGTCCAGCATTTAGAGCTTCTATAAATTCTGACTTAGGTGTTTCAGTTAGTACATGGACTAAAGTACCGTTTGATACAGAAGAATTTGATACTAATTCTAATTATGATAATGCTACTAACTATCGTTTTACACCAACAGTTGCTGGTTATTATCAAGCAAATGCTTCAGTACGAGCAAGTTATTCAGGAGCAGCTGGTGATTTTGTATGGGTTAGAATTTATAAAAATGGAACTGCTTACAATGGACATTATAACAGAGATGCAAATGGACAACCATACGGTTCTGTTAATGTTAGTGATTTAGTTTATATGAATGGTTCATCAGATTATATTGAAGTTTATTTTCAAACTAATCATAACACAGCATATATTAGTAATGGTATAGAATCTAAATTTTCAGCAGCACTAGTAAGCGTATAATGACACCACACGAAGAACTACTTGCCCACGAGAAACTATGTGCTGAACGATACAGCACAATACACAAACGCCTTGATCGTATTGAAGGTATGCTCAATAAACTAATCTGGGGAGCATTGGTTGGATTCGGTGCAATCGTTGTCACTGTGATCAGCCATAACATCTAATGTTATCTCGACTATGTCAAATGTTAAGAAGGGGAATACAAAATGTGGATGATCTATATACTCATAGTTATCTTGATACTCGTGGCTTACGAAGTTATCCGAAAGCCAGTAATAAACAAAAGCAAGAATGTCCTTATAAAATTGAGCGACTTACTGAAGGCGATTGCATCTAAATGAAATTTTTTGCTATCTTTTCTAAAAGACTAAGCGAAGCAACAATTGCATGTATGGTTGCCATGACTCAAGGTAACCTTATCATTATGACACTCGGTCATTGGACTAAAGCATTACAGGTCGGTACAGTAGCAGCACTCGCTACCATACTATTTATTATTATTGATAAAGAACACATTACTCAAAGCAAGTTTGCTATGGCTGGTACCATTGGCTTCTTCACAGCTGTTGCAGACTTCTTGTTACATCCATCAGGTTTCGGTGGACCATCAACAGAAGCATGTGTAACAGGCATTGGTGCTGGTCTACTATGTTTAGCAATGAGTAGTGTATGGAGAGACAAATGATTTGGGCGCCAATTGTAGGTATAATAGGGGATGTACTTGATAAAGTTATTCCTGACAACAATGCAAAAGCTAAAGCAAAAGCTGATATTGAGAAAGCTCTCATCGATAATGCATCGAAGATTAATCTTGCTCAGGCTGAGACAAATAAGATTGAAGCTAGCCATCGCTCTATTTGGGTTGCTGGTTGGCGTCCTTTCCTTGGCTGGGTCGCTGGTTTTGGTTTTGCTTGGGTGTTTGTTATCGCCCCAGTGGCTCAGTGGGTGTGTGCATTACTTGGCATTCATATAGTATTACCTGTATTACATACTGATGTGATGATGGAATTAACAATAGCATTACTAGGTTTATCCGGGTTGCGCAGTTGGGAAAAGTCTAAGGGCTTAACGAAGTGAAACTGTCACAGAATTTTTCCTTGTTAGAAATGACAAGGTCACAATTAGCGGCACGTCATGGTATTGATAACAAACCAAATGACATGCAGTTAGAGAACTTAAAAATTTTAGCGAAGGGAATGGAACTTGTTAGGACTCAGCTTGATAGTATGCCTATTATTGTTAGTAGTGGTTTTAGGTGTGAAGATCTCAATGATAAACTGGGATCAAAAAGAACCAGTCAGCATATCCTTGGTCTTGCTTGTGATTTTACTTGTGATCGTTATGCTCACGTTGATCGGGTATTTGAGGTTATCGCTGAGTCATCTATCCCTTTTGATCAATTGATTTTAGAACATCAATCGTGGATTCATATTTCATTTCCAATTAAAGAAGAAGACGCTCGTCGACAAGTACTCATCATTGATAAGTATGGAGTTCGCACCCGGAGTTGACCTAGATATATCTTTTGGTAAACTGAGAGATATACACCGGAGGAACTTATGAAGTACAAATCAGTCCTAGTCATTTCAGATTTACATATTCCGTATCATCATCCTGATGCGTTTGATTTTCTTACAGCATTGAAAAAGAAATACAAGCCAGACTTAGTTGTAAATATCGGCGATGAATTAGATCAGCACGCACTCAGTTTTCATGATAGCAATCCTGACTTGATGTCAGCTGGCGATGAATTACGTTGTTCTAAAAGATACATTAAAGAGTTAGAAAAAATCTTCCCGGAGATGACTCTAGTACATTCTAATCATTCATCCTTGGTGTACCGACGTGCATTAAAACATGGACTACCTGTTGATTATCTTCGTTCATATAATGAGTATCTCAACGTCAGTCAAAAGTGGAAGTGGGTGGATGATTTACGTATTACATTGTCTGATGGCACACGTGCTTTCTTTACTCATGGCATGTCCGCCGATGTACTCCGGCTCTCAATGCAGATGGGGTGTCATGTAATTCAAGGTCACTATCATTCTAAATTTAGTATTGGATACTTTAGTAATCCAGATGCACTGATCTGGTCAATGCAAGTTGGATGCTTGACTTCACAAAAGTCTATGGCATTTGATTATGCAAAGAATTTTAAGAATAGATTTATCGTTGGCTGTGGTATGATCATAGAAGGGCAACCAAAATTGATGCCTATGGTACTTAACGAGGACGGTAAATGGATAAGGAAGATAGTATAATCTCTGAGCTGGATTCTGAACAAGCTCGCGCTGTTGATGAACTCATCGGAAAGAAAATTTGGAACATTGAAATCTTAGAAGACGGTGAACAATCCATGGTGAAGATAGAATTTTCTGAGGAAGAAGGCGATTATCTTCTTATTCATGCCGAAGGTATGGATTTATACATCGTTAAAGAAAAACCAACAGTCACTCACTAAAAACGACCTCCACAATCGCTCTGTATTGCACGATCTCAATGTAACCTATGGTAAGGTATCAAAAAATACCGATCGTGTAACAGCGACTCTCATGAAAAGCCTTAGGCGTATATCCTAGTTTTTAGCACTGTAATACATGTAATACAGGTTCATAATGGGTATTCAACTAACTAAGGAGAACATTATGTGGACAAAACCAGCAGCTACTGAAATGCGTTTTGGTTTCGAAGTAACCATGTACGTTTGCAATAAGTAATTATTGTTTAGGTATAAAAGATAAGGGGCTTTCGCCCCTATCTTAAACACACACTATTGTATCCGGACATACGGTACATACTTGAATACTTCCATCTGCACCAGATATAGTTATCGTTTCACAAGCCTGTGCTAAACTCAAGGTCAGACTCAGACATATTATAGTTAGGAGTTTTTCTTTCACTGTATTTCCTTAATCGTAAATTGTTATCTTTCATGTGTCGGATACGATTCCGGAAAACTTCCGGAGTAGTACCCAACACTGCCATACATAAGTTAAACATCATGTTGCCATCGCTGTTAAAAATGAAATGTTCTGCTTGCTTCTTGATAACAAGCGATGACTTTGGGTTAAGAAAGTCGTCAACCGCTACTTGCAAAATAGCCAATAGTACTTTTCCGCGCCAGTCATTATCACAATAACTTTTGTTATGTAATGCTATGTATAGAGGGTCTTTTGCAGTATCCATAATTAACTCTTACTTTCTAGTTGTACATAGATGCCACCAATCTTTTTAGATATGTGAGCGCGATGCTCTTTTTCTAATCGATTAATGACGTCTGCATGCTCGCCATGTATTTCTTTAATCTTAGCTAACTTAGAAGAATCTTTTGCATCGTATTCCATGATCTGTTCAATCACTTTCATGTATGCATCAGTAAAATCTTGTGATGATTTATACATCGTAGACTTTTGCTTCACAGTCAAAGTGAATGTAGTTTTGTCCGGGATCACTGACTTCTTCTGATCCTCTTCCTCATTGATACCTAGATCACCGGCATATAAACTAATACCCAGCCCTGTTGTAGTACTAATACATTTAGCTAAGCATCGTTTGTATGCTGTATTGATTTGATGCGAGTTAGGATTTTGAATTGCCTTGTTGCCATTGGCAATCACTGGCATGATCTCAGTCTGCACTGTACCTAAAGCATGTAGTGTGACTTGAACCATCATTGTGCCATCAGGATAAAACTTTTCCTTATCTGTATCATAAGTAAATGTTGTATTTGGGTCATGTGTCTTTAGAAGATCTAATGCATTTGCCCATGAGATATAGTCCAGATCTTTGAAGCCAGTCTTTTTCTTTTCTACAATACCGAGCTTGTGTACATCAATCTTGCGTAGCTCTTCATATTTCTCAGCAATCGCCAAAGTTTTGTCCGTCATAATCATCTCCAAAATAAGTTGTTAATAAAAGGTTGCGACGTCTTTTGTCTTTGATACGTCGATTAATAATTGATAAGAACTCGAAGTCGTCCATTTCTTTGTTGCGTCGTTTCATGTCTTCTTCGTATTCTTCTTGTCTAATTACGGTTTCATACAGTTCCTGACTCATCTTTAGTTTCCTTTATAGTTAGGGTTTTCATACGATAAGTGTAAGCTGGCTTAGCCGGGATGATTCTTTCCGGAGTTTCTTTACGGTTTACACTCTTCCAAATAACACGATACTTACCAGCTGTTGCGTATTCAGCATCGCGCATCTTTTCCATTACACTGGCTTGTAGCTTGCTAAGTTTTTGTTCAGACTTTTTAATCTGATCTTTTAACTTCACAATCTCTTTAGCAGTGCTTTCTACTTCTGGTAAGAATAAATCCTCACCGGAACCTTCATTCCATGTTGCAGCTGCGTTTTCAGCAGTCTCAACTGGATACCACATGATTTCTTCGTTCTTCTTATACAAGTCAATCCTGTTCTGAAAGTCTTGTGCTAAGTCAGCAACAAAGTTCATTTGCTTCTCATCAGGTTTATATAAAAAGATGCGCAACGTGTTGCCTTTATATAACACAGCAACTGCGCCCCATTTATACTTTTTGTTTGTTGCTAAGAACTGACCTTGCAACTGCAATGGACCACGCCATTCTGCTGGTTCAGCTTCCGGCAGTCCTGAGGTATTTTTGCATTCTATAATGCCTTCACCCTCTAGTTTTATGCTATCGCAGTTCATCAAGTATATACCTTTATCAATGATATGGTTAGATATCTCAATACTATCACCTTCAGCGGTGGCGTCAAGTGAACAGCTGATGGGTATATCAGGATGGTCAAAAGCTTCTGGATAATCTAGTTTTGGTGCATCGATTCCAAGGCGTTTGCATGCTTCAGTGGCGATGACTGGTTAGAATG
>Ga0255763_1000136_pt1 | contig 75157 bp, 48 predicted proteins | sample 041ome_2_FD_179963 | JGI IMG/M metagenome (GOLD analysis project Ga0255763, IMG submission 179963) | Coastal salt marsh microbial communities from the Groves Creek Marsh, Skidaway Island, Georgia - 041406US metaG (version 2) | ecosystem: Environmental > Aquatic > Marine > Intertidal zone > Salt...
CGCATCGCCATCGTCGTCATCATCCCACGGACGGTCACACCCCGCACCAGCCTCGCCTCCGCGACGCACCAACCTCCAGCGAACGTCACGCCCACGCTGGCGCACCAACCTCCGCGACGCACGACGCACGACGACGCACGAGTCGTACACACCACCCGCGTAACCACCGCGTCGTCGATGCATGCGTGTGGTGTGATACATCTGGTGGCGTCAGACATTCTGGAACCACCCCGCACGTATCGACCAATCACGACCACGACCACGCGCGGACCTGGGGGATTGTCGATGCATGTGGTGTGATACAGCTGGTGGCGTCAGACAGACATGGCCACCGATCGTGACCAGGGACCGAAGGGACACCCGACCGACCGACCGACCGCCGCCGCACGCGCACGCGCACGCGTCGTAGTCGTCGGCGTCGGCGTCGGCGTCGGCGTCGGCGTCGGGACTGCGTCGCGCCGAGAGGCGCGCCAGCCGAGACGCGGACGGACACGGACACGGACACGGACACGGACACGACACGACGCGTGGTTTCCCCGCGTCAGTGGGTGCGCATCGTCGGCGTTGGATTCATTCATTCATTCATTCACGCATTCGTCGCGCACACGGCGGGTCGTTCGTTGGGCGTCGTCGTTCGTGAGGGCGGCGTCCGTCGTGCGTCGCGCGGTGAGGGCGGCGCGGGATGGGTCGGGTGACGCGACGAGGCGCGAGGTCGAGGATGGTGGCGTCGTCGGCGACGACGTCGCGTGCGGGGCGCGCGGCGGCGAGACGCGCGCGCGTCGCGCGGCGGCGAGACGCGCGCGACGAGGATGGCGAAGGCGACGAGGACGCCGAGACGAGGGGACGAGGACGAGGAGAGGAGCGGCAGCAGCAGTCGTTCGTTGGGCGCGTGGTTGATGCGTTGACACCGGCGAATTGGGGGTTTCGACGACGGGCGAGGATGAGCGAGAGCGAAGATGACGCTGAGACGAGCGAGGAGGAGGAGAGCGAGGCGAGCGAGAGCGAGAGCGAGGCGAGCGAGAGCGAGGCGAGCGAAAGCGAGGAAGACGACGACGATGAAGACAACGATGAAGACGACGATGATGATGATGATAACGCGGATGAAAATGATGACGATGCGTCGAGACAGCGCAGCGGACGAGACGCGACAACGGCACGAGTGGCACCCGAAGTTGAGGAGGGTGAGACGAAAGCGTCGACGTGGGAACGCTCAGACGCGCCCCGAGAACCCACGCCGTGGATCGGGCGTGAGGCCGTGTACGGTGGACCGTTTCGGGATAACGTCAAGTCTTTTCTCAATCGCTATGCGACGTGTGATGGGAAATATACCGAGGTTGGCATCATGGGATACTCTGTGTTGCTCGCGAAAGGAACGCCGCATCAAACGGTGCTTCGCATCTACGAGGAAACCGTGGAGGAGAGTGAACGCGCGCATTGCGACAATTGTCGATGCATTGGCTGGTTCCATCATCCAGTGAACAAAAAGCAATATCATTTCATAGTGCACACGGATTTTCGAGCGAAAAATAAGCCTGAATTGCGAGGCAAACGTATTTGTCAGTTGTGCTGCTGCGCAGTGAGCGCGAGTGAGCGAAAGTGCTCAGTGTGTGGCGATGTCGACAAAGAATGCTCAATTTTAGATCACCAAACGCATTTATTACACGGTGAACTGCATGGGAATGGATTTGGTCATCTGAAGCGGATCAATGGTCGGGAAGCCGGAAGCGTCGCGCTAAGCGGTACTCAGCTCATGGGTCTGTGGGAGCGCATATGCTACACCCTGCGCGCGCGCGAAGTGAGCGTTGAGGACGTCAGTCAAAAGTATGGCGTAGAATTTCGTTTGTTGAATCCAGTCGCATGCGGCGTTACGTGGTACGGTACGTATGGATACACATTTGGCAAGGGGAGTTTTGGAAATACACCAATGACACACAAGCGCGCCTCGGAAGACTTGAGAAAATTCCCACTCAAACAACTCCGGAGTGATTTTGTGTTGGTTCAGTCGTTGATGGATAAGGACGAGGCAGATGAAATGGTGACTCTAATGGACAAATATACGACCATTTTCGAGAAGGAGGGAATCGTGATTAAAACGCTAGGCGACTTGGTGAGCAATGTTTTAAAACTGCAAAGCGATATTCGACGCGCCGTCAAGGAAGGTCGAAGACGCCCAGAAACACTCGCATTACACGGTGTTGCCGCTGTTCTTGCCGGCACGAAAGTTGTGGGCGGTGATAATGGTTTAACACGTAGCAAGTTTGAGTCACCAAAGCTGGCCAAACGTCCACCGCCAGAATTCCTGACGCCAGTGTCACAGAAAAAGCTGAAGACGAACAATGGTCAATCCAAGAAGATCAACGTGCCGAGCGCACCTATGGTGCAATGGAATGTACGCGGCCGAGAAACCCGTAACGCACCGACTGTGGGTTCGAATTGGAGCGATCAAAGCTTGAATGTTGCCGCAAACGCGTGCGTGCTCGCGCTTTACAGAAGTCGAGACGAATGGTTGAGCCGGACTGAAGTTCGTAATCGTGCGCAAAACAAGGGCATCAGTGATACGGCGCTCTTGGATCACGTCTTAAAGACAAGTATCGATCGAACCGTGGTGCTACCCGGTGGTTACGAGCGTGGTGTCGTGCGCCGGCGACAAAAGGGAAACCAATCTGAATTTTCGCTCGAGATGCTCACCAAGACGCGAGAAGTGAAGAAAGAACCCGACGAGGAGACAGTGGTGTCAGCGCAGACGCCAGCTGCCGTCAAGGCACCCAAAATAAAACGTGCACTCGCGACGACGGTTGGAGCGCTTTCTGCGGCAGAGGTTGACGAAGATCTTCTCGCGCTGTACCACGACGTTCTCGAGCACTACAGACCGGCGCTATTGCAAGAAAACGCTGGGCAGCGCGTAACGTGCAAGGGTGCGCCACTCGTCGAAGCCGCTCGTGCGCTGCTGGACACCAAACAGTTTGTGAAGTGTTACACGCCCGTCGAAGATTTACTCGACAATACACCGGTGAGCAAGATGGCCAAGCCCGCGGCGAATAGCCAGAAGGCGATTCGCATCCTCGTCACTGTCGTCATCGACGCGCGTAACCAAGGTCCGTTATTAAGTGGCTTGGGTTCAAACGCCGGAAAGGCGCGACGGCGTTTAGGTACGGAGACTAAACCTCCTCCTGAAATGATTTTCCTTCCGGGTGATCCGACGCTTGGTGATTTGAAACGTGTCGCGTCCAAAGCGTTTAGCGACCTCTACGTCGTCCTGGCCAAGTTCAAGGTGACGAAAGTCAAAGGATACGAGGGTATGAGCGATAAGATTCGCCTCGGTTGGCGCAAAATCAGTGGCGCGCACGTGGAAGTTCATGGCGAAGGTGCGGATCTCGAGAGTGAGTTTAGATATCAAGGCGGATTGGAGCAATGGACGGTGAAGTGCATGTGCGGTACTGGTGACGACGACGGAGAACGCATGATTGCGTGCGACAAATGCGAAGTTTGGATGCACACGCGATGTATGGGAATTAAAGATGATCTTCCAGCCCCAAAGCAGTTCCGTTGTGTCAAATGCGGTGGTCCGGAACCGCCGCGTTTAGTTCCAGATAATCGCTCGCGTCCAGCGCCCCGCGCGCGAAGCGACAATTGAACGACGAATAAATACATGAGACGGTAATGTGAATAAATGAAAGAAATGAATGTAGAGAATTACACTGTTTTGCTGTAAGCTGCGTTGCGCGGAGTTTTAGCTGGTTTTCGCCGTTTGAGCCTTGATGTAACTCTGGGGCAACATCAAAAACTTTTGCGCCTTGGGCACGTAAGCACGCTGATTGAAATTGTTGTAACCATTCGCCTCGATGGCATCTAAAATGTTGCGGTACACGTCCAATGCACTCCAAACCGGCCATCGCGCATCCTTGTGCAAGCAGTTAACACCGTCTTCAGCATCCTTGAAAACCTCACGCGCGCGCTCAATTTGAAACTTCATAAATGCCTTCCAACGGTCATCCACTTGACCAGTGGACGGGCTGAACATGCCGCGCAAAACTTCTTGTTCCGTGATACCAAATCGTCGCAAGTCTTCCAACGGCACGTAAATGCGGTTACGGGTTTGCGCATCCTCACCAACGTCGCGGAGAATGTTGGTCAACTGGTTGGCTAACCCGAGCGCTAACGCGGCTTTGTACACCTTTTTAATATCCCCGTTAAACTCTTCGTCGCATCCCATGATGGGCATGGACATCAAGCCAACAGTACCTGCCACGCGGTAGCAGTATTCGTAAAGCTCATCGAACGTTTCATATCGCGGCTTGACAAGATCCATGCGCATGCCGTCAATCATATCCCGAAACGGCTGGATATCCACCGGAAACCTGGACAAGGTATCGCACAAAGTCGCGTCGATAACATCCACAGGCTTGCCCTCAAAGATACCCTCTAATCGTTCTTCCCATCGATCGAGCGCCTCAGGGGTAATATGCGACGCATTCGGTCCATCCACCAACTCATCCGTGCGTCGGCACCACACGTAAATGGCCCAAATCGCCCGTTGCTTCTCCGGAGTCATCAACTTTGTTCCCAAGTAAAACGTCTTCGCATACTCCGCCGTGACCTCACGACACCTCTCATACGCACTATCAAGCGTATCACTCGGAATATTAAACTTTGGCACGTACTCTTGCGCCATTTGTCGTCTCACGCACGCCTCGAGCGCGCGCTGCTCCACCTCGTACCCATTCCCACCATTCACCACATCCTCGGGCGACCGACGTCGCGCGCGCGCGGGCGCCGCCAAGAGCGAGCCATCCACGACCGCGCGACGCACCACCGACGTCTTCATCGTCGCGCGCGCATTCGACCCACCGTGCACCGACGCGGTCGCGGCGGTGGTCGCGCCCACGCGCGCGTCGGGCGCCATCGACGAGGGCACGCCGGCGCCGCTCGACGATGCCCCAGCGCGCGCGGCGACGTGCGCGCGTAGGCGACGACGCGGCGCGTGACGCGGCGGCGATGAAGCGGCGGCGGCGCGCATCGATCGCATCGTGCGTATGTCGTCGTCGTCGTGTGCGCGCGGCGACGTGCGTGCGTATGCGGACGACGACGACGACGTCGAGGCGCATCGCCCACCCATCGCGCGTCGTGCGGTCCACGATCGAGGATCACGCGCGTCGATCGATCGATGTCGATGTCGATCGATCGATGTCGATGTCGATGTCGATCGAGTTCGAACTCGATCGAGGGGTCCAGGGCCCATCGATCGCGGGGACGGGGGACGGAGTCGCGGGGTCGTGATTGGTGGATTGGTCATGTCACCCAAAGGCGTGAGGTAATCTTATCTGATCTCGGAAATCTGGTGGTTGGTGCTGCGGTATTGTAGTATTACACGACTGCTGACGACTGATGACGACGACGATGATGATGATGATTCGCGCGGCGGCGGGGGGGCTATGTGGGGAGGGTGATGCCGATGCGAAGTGTGATTTGAGTGCATCTGGCGTTGGATGGCGTGATGGATGCATCATTCCATCGTGTGCCGTCGTACGCCGCGGCTCGGCGGACGCCGCGGCTTAGGCGTCGTCCTCGCGCGCGGTGATGAGGATTAAATGCGAGCCGAATTGGGTATCGATCGGACCTTGCACGACATCAATCGGTGCGCTAAATACCACGTCGTTGAATTCTTTCACCATTTGCCCTGGTTTGAACGTACCGAGATCGCCACCCTTCTTGGATGACGGACACGTCGAGTGCTTGGTCGCGAGCTGGGCAAACTTGGCGCGCAACGGCGCGCCTCCCGCGACGTCGCGGTCGATCTCATCCTTTAACGCCTGCGCGCTCGCGGCGTCCTTGACTAATATGTGCGATGCGCTCGCGCTCGGGCCAAACATCATCGATCCGAACGCCCTGTATGCAAACCAACCGATGGATGTCACGACGAGACCGATGGAGCCGTACGTGAGGAGCACGGTTTCGGTGTCCGCGGCGCGCGCGACGAGGCGAGACGCGCGCGATGGCGGCGCGCGCGCGACGAGGCGGTGCGCACACGGCGATGACGGCGTCGCGCGGCGGCTCTGGCGCGGTGTCGGCGTCGCGAGGGCGCAGTTCAGCGTCGCGGCGCTCAACATGATTGGTGCGTCGACGAGTGGCGCCAGAGCGCGGCGCGCGTGAGAGGTTGTCTCGCGCACACGTGACGCGCGCGCAGTGCGCGTGGAACGCAAAGTACGACATGGATACCGCACGCGCGATTGCGGTGATTGCGTCGACGTCGGCGTCGAACGTCGACCGGGTGAATGCGGAGCGCGCGTTGGCGGCGGTGCGCGCGAGTCCGACGTCAGTTGACGCGTTTTTAACGCACTTGACGCACGCGCGCGAGGTGGCGGAGCAACACGCGTGTGCGGTGATGTTATCGAGCGTGATTGCCGCGCACTGGGGGGAGCTTGATGGGGATAAACGACGGTGGGCGCAGAGTGGGATACTCGCGGCGTTGGAGCGCGCGAGCGACCGCGGGACGTCGCGCGCTTTGGCGAATTGTATCGACGTCGTCGCGCAGTTATCCGTCGTTAGTGAAACGTGGGATGATTTATTACCTGCGTTGGAGCGCGCGCACGGGTCGGTGAATGCGACGCATAGAGAGGCGGCGTTAGAAGTGTACGGAGCGTTGACGACGTCGTTGGGCGAACGCATGGTGGCGCACCACGAAGCACTGTTACAAATGTTTGTACGCGCGTTGGACGACGCCGATATGCGCGTGCGCTTGGCGGCGTTAGATGCGATCGGTAAACTAGCGCAATCGTGGTGCTTACAAAACGCCATTGGTCCGACATTGACGATATGCGCGGCGACGCTCGTGCGCGGCGCAAACGTCGCACTCGACGTGGGTGACGAAAAAATGCTCAGCGCGCTACTTAACGCAATGTCAGCGCTCTGTGGCGTTCGTGATGAAGTGTACGGTCCTGAAAATACAGCGCTAATTGACATATTAGAAGTTGCTTTGCGCTTAGCCACAAATGTGAAGCTCAATGCCGGGGCTATTCGGGCACCCGCGTTGCTCATTTTGACAAAGTTAGCCAAAAAGCACGCCGAACTGTTGAAAGAAACCATGTCGGGGCAGCTCGATTTGCAGTACGATCCGCATGTGCTCGGTCAAGGTGGGCCTATTGCCGCCGCTCTCGTTCCGCCGATGTTGACCATTTCATTAGAAGACGTTGACGCAAATGACGAAGACTTGGATGAAGACGTCGAGGGCGAGGGACTAGACGAACAAAGTTCATCGTCTGCAGCTCTCGCGAGAGCTGCTTTAAGGGCGCTTTCGGCAACTCTCCCAAATCACTTTACCGTGGCACCGGTGTTCAAGTTGCTCGAACGTACGGGTGCAAGTCCTAGCGCGCCACTTGCGTGGAAGGCGTTTGCCGCCATCACAGAGGGCGCTCAAGGCGCCGGCGTCACATCGCACTTACCCGCACTCATTCCCGAGTTGACCAAAGCAATACAGTGCCAAGACTTGAGACTTCGTGCTGCAGCCACTGAGGCTGCTTCAATGATCGTCGTGCACTGCCAGCCTGAGGTGGCGGATGAGTATCCAGAACAACTGTTTCCACTTCTCGTGAGTATGCTCACGTCCTCGCCTCGCAGCTCTCAATGGGCGGCGCACGCTGCGTTGGCGGCAATGTGCGAAAACTGTGTCGGTGAGGCCATTATACCTTGCCTCGACGATTTGATTGTGGCGTTAAAAGCGCAGCTCGTGGATGGTAATGTTCGAACAGCTGCCCGAGCCACCGCATCATTTGGCGCCGTGTCGCAGTGCGCCCTCTGCTACTTCAATCCATACGCAGAGAGCGTGTTGACGCTACTTCTCGCGAGAGCCAAGTCCATGGACTCAAGCTCAGGCGTCACGGAATTACAATCTCGTTCATTAGCGGCGATGGCGACCATTTTAGGTGTCATTGGCATCGAATACGCGCCGCCAGGGTTGGTTGAACTTTTGCTCCAAACTGCAGCCTCCGCGCTCAAATCTACGGACACTGTTGCGCGCGAGTGCGCGCACGAGTGCTTGGGTAAAATCGCTGTAGCTCTCGAGGATAAATTTGAACCATTCGCAATCGATGCGGCATCGGCAGCGATAACCGCACTCGGTCAGGACGTTGAAGACGCGTCTAATCGCAGCAGAGGCCCAGTAACGACGGGCGTCGTCGAGGAACAGATGGCTGCCGCCGAGGCTTTGGGTCAATATTTCAACAGTGGCGTGCGATGCTTACAGCCATACTTACCGATGACGCTCGAAGCGCTCGCCATGGCTTCTTCGCCCAAACGCGCCGTACCGTTACGGTTGATGGCTATTCGCGCAACTGAGTTCATTTTGACCCCATGGATTGGCGACGAGAACAATCAAAACTGTCTTCCTTTGTGTGTTTCTGTGTTTAAGCTCTTGTGCGAACGCACGACGAACGATAACGCCCCGAGCGTCGTGCTCGCCGGTATGCAAAGCATGAGTGAGCTATTGGATAAAGCAAAGCAAATCGTAACGTTGCCGCCAGAGGTTTTAGAGAGCACGAAAGAAGCCGCCGACGTGATTATTCGATGGCAGAGCGTATGCCAGGTTGAGTTTGAAGCTGCAGAAGAAGCCGCCGAACAAGACGACGACGAAAGTGACGATGATATTTTTGACACCCTTGTGTTTTGGGCTGAGCGAATCTCGCCACAAGACGATAGCGATTGCGATTGATCATGGTACTGTAACATTAAATTAATTTTATCTGCACGCAACACAACGAAAGCTAACGCACGCCGCAACGTACGTGCAAACCGCAAGCGCAATCATGCAGTAAAAGTTTCGAGGTACTTGATTAAAGTGCACGCCAATAGCATCGAGATATGTTTGCCCGGATACCGGAACGACGACAAGGTCGCCATCAAAATTCGCGTTAAACAAGTAGGGACCACCCTGCATCTCATTTGCGAGTATGCCCGACCAGACGTAATAAAACGGTGACACAAATTTCACCCATGCCGCTCCTGCTGGTAAAGTTTTGACATTGATCAAAAATCCAGAGAATATCGCCGTGATGAGTAGTATGCATGTGGTGCCCAGCGTCGCAGTCGCGGTGTTTTTTGAGATGTAAGTCATCGTGGCACAAATGTTTGACTGCACGACCACAAACAGAACGATGTAGCCAATGAAAATCAAAACCGCCCCGAAAGATTGCCTCAAGTCCATCATGAAATAGAAAATGAGTGAAGACACAAGAGAAGACGGAATTCGAAGGAGAATCCAATCCATTGTGGTTTTTGAAACGACGTACTCGAGGTGTGAGTAGTATCTCGAACGAAGCTGTCGCTGCGCGACGCTTCTTTCAGAGTTGAACAAATCGATCAGACTCATGGCTGATAGAGCAAAGTACACCAAAAGAAAAAAAGTCGCACCCATGCGATTTTGGAATCCTTCGAGTGTTTTATCAACGTTGAAGTACAACCCGCCGAGAATGAGAGAAATTCCGACGGGTACACAAAAATGTGCATATATTCCCCACATGTCGCGCACTAAAACAATCAAAGCTCTCCATAAAAGCACATGCATCGTCGTTAATAGTGATTTTGGAACATCAAACGATAGTCGTTCTTGACTTTTAAGCCGTAACGGTGTTTTCTCGGATTTGTCCTCCAAAGCGGCAACAGCCGTAATGAAACTTGAGCGCATGGTGGCATCGCATGCTATTTCAAGAATCCATTCCGCAGTAGAACTCCCAGCCGGCGGTCTCATGTTGATATCGATGAGCGCTTGGTCTAGATCATCCAACGATCCAATCCAAACCACTTCTCCAGTTTGCCCCAAAACAATCATGGTATCGAACAGCTGCAGACTTCTCGTCGACGGCTGATGGATGGTACAAATGACCAGTGGCCCTTTCCTTGAGAGATCACGGAGTGTTGTGATGACTCGCGACGATGTATGCGCATCCAAGCCACTCGTCGGCTCATCAAGAAGTATTACGTGCGGATCGACGACGAGCTCGGTCGCAATTGATACGCGCCTGGCTTCACCACCTGAAAGCGTGTGCTTTGTGGGTTCACCGACTTTAGACTGGGCGACGGCACTCAATCCCAAAGCTTCCATTGTCTCAGTCGTCGCGCGATCGATCGTTGATTTGGACAAAAACCAAGGCAAACGAAGTCTAGCGGACAATGAAATCGTTTCTTTCACTGTAAGATTGCCGACGAGTTCGGCGTACGGATCCTGCGGCACCGACGCCACTCGGTGTCGTTTCACATCAATGTCCTCGTCGTTAATTTGCACAAATCCGGCCGTAAGGAGTTCGCCATAGTGCATGGCATTCATTAACGTTGTCTTACCACACCCGCTTGGGCCTAAGATACCGACGAGGTTGCCAGAAACAAATGATGTTGAAAATCTTTGAACAATAACGCGACCATTTGGTAGCGCGCACGTCACTCCCTTCAAGGACAAAGTAAACGGCGATTTGTAACCATCATGCATGGTCTCGACATAGGCAGTTTCTAATTCGATTCTGTGCCTCGCACGGCACCTCATAGCGACAAACATGAACACGCACGCGAGGAATATGAGACCAGCGAGGGATGAAATTGTAGCAACGATGCCCTTCGAGACTTTCTCGCTACTTTTACCAGATGTGACATTTGCGTCGAGACTTTCAAACGTTTGCAAAACGCTCGAATTCCCGTTCCCGTTACGCAACCAGAAAGGTGGACTGGGTGGTGAAGTTTGTATGTTTGCCGGTGGCGGGCTTTTCACGCAATCAAACATGTCGGCATCTCGAGGGCAGTTCGACACCTTGATAAACGCCGACATCGTCGCCCCAGCGTCCAGTAATACACCTAAGTTTTCAAGAGCACACGCGTCGATGTTGAAATCCGGCGATCTCACATCGTACCCGGCATCGTTGATTCTGTTAGCAAGAAAGCATATGCATGACTCGCACAAGTCGGGTCGATTCGCATCGCACGCGAGCGCAATTCCGTTGAGGTTGATTTTGCTCGCGTCGATGGGACATGAACTGCTCTGACTTTGGACTGGCTGAATCGCGACGGATGAAACGAGAAACAAAGCGAGCGCGAACGCGCGACCAGTCATATTCGTTGTGGATAAAGATTTGAGTTTTATCTTTTGACCGGTCGGGTTAACCGACATGTGCCAAGCAGTGAGGTAATCGCCTCGCTTGGCCTCGAGGCGGTGCCGCGTCTTGAAGTTGTCAAAACGTTGGTATTCAACAACACGCTAAAATCTAAATCTAAGCGCGCTAATTTCTACATTTTAAATATACTATTCACGTAATCAAACGCAAAGTCGATCGCATTGCCACGTGAAAGGGCAATGGGTATGTCGCCAGCAGCCTTGGCTGGAGATTTACAACGGACGCGTCCGTCGCCTTGAAAGGTGGCTTGAATTGGTCCGATAGAGCCAAACTTGCACCACACAGGAATTTCTGGAGAGAAGTAACCAGCGAAAGTAACTGTGGTTCCACCGCTACGCATACCGGCAGTTGGTGAAATTGTGGCCACGGCGTTAGTGCTTATTGGTTCGAACGCCATATGGTTACCGACCCATTCCACGGTGTCGAGCGAAAGATCTATGACCAACGGTTGATTGATGAGACCAGAGTGGAACGTCGGCGTCTCACATCTAACAATGGTGGACGAAATATGAATCGCACCAGTGCTGTATGAAGCGCCGAAACGGCAAGAGAGTCCTGGTAATCCAGTCCCAGGCATCAGTTGAGATCCATGCGCGACGACATCGACAGATTGGATCAAGTTGTCGCCGTACACGTTCAACATGGTGCCGCCACCAACTGTGCCGATATCCGGGAAAATCATGTCAAACTCGATTATAGTTTGATACTCAAACTGCGCACCGACGGACGAATACACGGCTTCGACAGCCACTGACCCCGATAGCTGCAAAGCAACAAATCCAGGCTCATGCGCTGGCGTGACGCACTTGCCCAAATCACTACTGACGACGAAACCCGACCCGTATCTATTTGAGAACTTGCACCCGAGTTTGTCGCTGGCGAATAGCCCAGTGCCAGAAATCGTCATGAGCGAGCCTCCAGAGCTCGGACCAAATGTGCTTTGAACGTCAGGAAGAGTGCTGAGATCCGCAAGAGTCTTCACAACTGAAAGCGTCACATGCGCGTCGCCTGAGACCTGTGATGTCAAACCATAGGAGCTGTAATCAAGTAAATTGTTCGACACGACAAGAGGAGTAGTGATAAGGGGCAACGCCGGAGAGCTGCACTGGATTTCTTTTGATGAAATGAACGTTGCACGGACGCGCACTTCACTGAACTTGCAAACAAGATCCTGATTCTGGTGAAATCCAGTCCCACCTATGCGCACATAAGAACCTCCAGAACCACTTAACGAACTCGTCGATACCACACCAGATAGCTGCGGTATATCATAGAACGACACGGGGTCACCTGAGTTGCCCCATGAATCGGAATCTGCGAATCCAGTCGACGTGCGTACTTGTTCTGATGTTTGCAATGTCCCAGTTGGTGCTTCAAAGCGCAAGAATGCCGAAGACACAAAAGCGATTGAATCGTGGGGCAGAATTAACGCTGTATCTCCCACGCGTACGCCCGTCATACCTCGCACGAAGTTCTCACCCGCAAGCATAATCACGGTCCCACCATTCACCATGGCAATGTTTGGTTGAAGTTTTGTAGGTTGTGATGTCTCCACGTAAGCAACTTGTGGAACGTTCACCGTTGTATTTTCACCACCTGGAAGTTGAAGAATAGCGAAATTGGGCGAGTTGATGCGCGTTAAAATACCACCGATATTCGTCGCTTCTCGGCAGAGTGTGGTTTTCAAATTTGTGAAATCGCACGAAGGCACCGAGCTCTGCAGAGAACCCAAATGCGAATGCAATCGCACAAAGGCATTGCCAGATGCCGGAACAACGCTCGGGATGAGTGGAGCAGGTTCGAACGGCACGATGTACGATATAGTGCTCGTATACGCGTCACTCATCGCAGAAAGAGCGTGAGCGAGATAGATGCTAGCACTTGAACCGAGCGCAGCCGGTGAAAGAACCTCTAAAACTTCCGAGGTTACCCAACGCACAGACAGGTGAGAAATTGATCCAAATTGTGCGTATAGGTCATTGGTGGCTGACCCCAAATTGTCACCGACAATCGTCACGGTCATCCCGCCATCTTGTGCAAGCGCAACGGGAGTCGAACTACTAATTTCTGGCCGGTAAAGCGAAAATATCTCAGCTTGACCGCTATCAGGTTCAGTACCCTTGAGGCCGGCGGCGACGCCGATAGATTTGAGCACCTCTGTTGGCGGCGATTCACAAACAATCAAAGCCGAGCTTACGAAATGCGCGTCGACGCCAACTGTACTGGTGAACTCGTTTTGGTACCATGGTGAGAACACGCACGTCATACCTTCTGGACTCGCATCCGTCAGCTCGAGAGACACTAAAGTCCCACCTCCGTAATGAACAACCTCTGGACTCCACGCGTCAACTATTGGTACTGGGGCGTAGTGAAACGATCCGGTGAAAGACGTGTTTGCTGCATCTGGACCCGTGACGATGATCGGGAAGAATCCTCCAATAAAAGAATCTCGCTGAAGAGCGCATAGCATGGAGTACGCACCAGAAGTATCCGTAGTCTCACTCGTGAGAGACGTGCCACCCGTTCCGCAGCTACGCGTCGCAACGTTTTGCGCCGGATAAGGTGCATCGTAAAACGCCTCGATACTCGCTGTGGCATCGGTGACGTGTCCACTACTAGGCAATACGTATGCAATTTTGGCAGCCTTAGTGAACGTTAGTGTCAGTATGGAATTGTATGACGAACCAGATGGTAGCGCTGGGTTTGCGAGGCTCAGCGTGAGCTCATATCTCCAATCGCGTGCATTCATGGACACTTGCAAGTTTACATCAGCTTCATAATGCGCCGGTGATATGCAACGCAAAGTCTTTGAACCATATGCACGGGCGTAGAAAGGTCCTATTGTACCCGCTCGGCACCAAATTTGAGAAGGTTGTGAGAATTTATCACCCGTGATTTCCAACCAAGATCCACCTTGAGTGGTGGAAATCGTCGGCGACACGGATGACAACAGCAACGTGTCAACCACTGAGTAACCAATTGAGGGGGCATTTTCATACACCGAGCCGTATATCGTCTTGATTCCTCGCGAAGCGAAGGGCGGAGTTTCCACAATACTTAGGGCAGACGACACAACATGTGCGACCACAGCCGTCGATCCAAACATATTTTGGCTCACGTCATCCTTCCTGAAGTTTGAGCCAGAAATGAAGAGCACGGTGCCGCCTTCAGTCGAGCCAATTTGCGGATCCACATTCGTAAGAGACAAAGCGTCATAGTACTCGAATTGCAGCTGATCGCCAACGTACTGAGAATACGTTGAAAGAACTGCATATGCGCCAACCTGAACGAAACCTGCCGCAGAAACTGCATTCCACAAACACGTCACGGAACCGTGCGCAGACGCCACTGTAGCCTCTGTGACGTTGATAGAACTGCACATATCGACAACGCTGGTCGACAGACTAGACCCATAGATGTCATACTGAGTAGAAATGAGTACAGGCGCATGCGAAGGTACGACATAATCGAGATGAGATGGTCCTCGCGTATACGTGAATGTCACGCCGCGGTACGTCGCCGGCGTGCCAGTCGGCGTAGCGCTCCAGTATGCGTACGTTGAAGATCCCCACGCCCCACCCACGGATGAAGGTATCGTGGAATGAAACGTAAAATCGCGATTGTTCGCAGAAACTTCGACAGGGACTTGTCCAACCAAGTGCGTCGGTGCCGAACACCGGATTTCACGCCCCGTAACATACGAGGCTGAAATCGGGCCAATCGAACCAAATCGACAGACAAGCATGGATGAATCTGTGAAGCCGGTACCTGTGATGTGTACTGTGTACAGCCCCGTGTCTGGGCCAATCGTTGGCTTGATATACTCGAGATCGATACCATCCAAATAATCTACGCCGGTTGACGTCCAAGGTCCGAGTGCGTCGCCGTTGGCATCTAGACGAGTGCCAAGACCTGCTTGAATTGTCGCACCTCCGGATGCGTGCGCCGGGACTTCGACGACAACCAAAGCTGAGGAAATTATTGTGTAATCCAAGTCCACGCCATCGATACTCATGCGCAAAACTTCGCTTCTCAAATCTCTACCAGTGATCCAAACTTGTCCGCCTCCCGCGGCTGGCGTTACTTTTGGACTTGCGCTTGTAATCGTCGTGATTGGTTCAATCATCACCTCTGCAAAAGAAGTACCACCAATTTCATAAATACTAGAGACTGGAGTGAAACCTCCCGACAGCTGTGGGGCGATGAAAACACCAGCTATGCTACTTAAAGCTGTGGCATTGCCTGCACCCAATTGGACAGTCGCAAGGGTTGGAATAGCAGTATAAGAATCGGTGCTTCGCCAAAGGAAAAAGTAACCGCCTCGCTTACTCGAAATACCTCGATCGAGAATGACTGGCGGATCTGAAGCTTCAACAATCAACAAGGTGCTAGACGCACAACTGATTGATGGTGATGAAACAGTGTACACACTGACACAAACCGACTTCGTTTCTGTAGGGACACCCGCAGGCGTAGTGCATTGTACCTTTGTCGTCGACGCAAACCGCGCAGCGATTGGCGCAATCGTGCCAAACGAACACACCGCAGAATTGTCAATCAAAGGCATAGATGTGCCTGAGAAGGTCATAGTGGTACCACCGATTGCTGCACTTGATGCTGGAGATACGCTCGACACAACTGGTGCGCTTTGTCGCGACCAGCCGTAAATACCATCGCCACCCAGAATGGACACGCGAGTTGACGCCAACACCGTCGATGTGGATTCACACTTCATCAAAGCTGTCGATATCACATACGGAGACACCGCGTATGAGGTATCAAACAAGCAGTATAGCTCAGACGGGTCTTGGGACACCAAGTGCTGACCGGAGACTGACAAAATCTCACCAGGTACTACCGACGCACCAGGAGGCGCAACACCGAGTAAAAGAGGAGTCTCTTTAATGACGTACGCCACGCTCAGCTTTTCGCCGCGGGATATCACGCCAATTGATGCGTATCCTACCGCCGTGGGGTCGATAGAACACGCAAACGAAGACGCCCACGAGGAATCGAACGCAGTCACAGTACCATCACAGCTTGCGCTCTTCAACCAGGAACCAAAGATGGTCACTTCTGCAGGCAACTGTGTGGATGTTAAACTTGGCGGCAATATTTGAGTGATCTCAGAGTCTGTGGCGTACTTGATCGTTGAGGCTTCTGCAGACACAATACCGTCAACGTACACTCTAAAGTCTCCGTACACACCTCCGCCAGGTATGCGAGAAGGACTCACGCATTCAACGCTCGTGCTCGAAGCCCACTGCCCAGCGACAAGAATAGTACCAAACGCGCACGACAGACTTTTGTCGTTTGGCATGTTTGTACCAGTCACATAGACCACACTTCCGCCAGATGTAGCGATGCCATCAGGAGTAAAAGAAGTGAGCGTTGCAAGTGAACGATATGTAAACGTGAGTATATTGCTGACCAAGTTACCATCCGCCGCTGCATACACATCAAGTACAACTGACGCGCTTGATGGCGGCAGTTCTGAGACAAACAACGCCGAGCTGTAAAAGTGGCTCGACGACTCAGAACCATCCAAAACCAAATGCGAGGATGTGCGCAGGTGCGACCCACTCACCCGAATCAGTGAACCACCAGATGTGGGACCATTGAATGGATATACAGACGAGATGACCGGAGATTGAACATATTCCATGCTCATTTGATCAATCGGATCGTCGATGATACTACCGATACCCACCGCGGCAAAGCCTTCAACGCCAGCAGGTGTGGTGCACTGGACTTCACCGAAGCTACTGATAGTACCTTGAACCAGCACACCACTTAAAGCACACTTGTAATCTTCGCCGACTCCTCCAGATAATCCATAAGCACGCATGGTAAAACCACCGGCAAGTGGGCTTACGCTTGGAATCACGGCGACAACATCAACGCCGTTGGCATATACAAAGGATACCACGCTCGTGTTCGTATTCGTGTACACGTTACCATGAATCGCAATTTGAAGGTCCACCGTAGACTCGAAGTATGACGGCGAAATGCACTCCACAACTTTGTCATGCAATATACGGCCTTCAATGTACGAGACCGTACCAATTCTACAGAACACGCCACCAACGCCATCAAAGCCCGTGCCAGTGATTTGGACGGTCGTGCCTCCGACGAGCACGCTAAGTTTCGGACTCACCTTGCTAATGGTCAGCGGCGGCACGATACTGAGAGATACCATAGTTCTACTCCACACCGCGTCATCATCCGCTGAACCAAAACCAACTTGACTATCATCCACGCCAGTCAAAGGTAAATGAGACTCGCATTTCACAAGCGCAGTGGATACAAACGTCGCATCTACGGCGTTATCGCCGAAGAGACACAGTGCCTGGTCTGCGTCGTTGAAGCTAGACCCTGTCATATACATCACGGTTGGGATTGTGCTTTGAACGACCGTAGGAGTCACATGCGATAACGTCGGAGCGACGTGATATGCAAAAACAGCAGGGTCGCCCACGCGCTCGTCGCTCACAAAGTGGTACGAATACACCTCCACGAAGCCCATAGTGGTACTGCCCGAAACAGTACAAGGATCGAGCTGTACGCCACTCACGCGGCAACCAGTGCCAGCGGTGAATATTTGAGACCAGAACAATGACAGAGAAGTATCACCAGAGCTGTGCACCACGGATGGCAGGACAGCGTCGAGAACATCGTTTCGTTCAACCACGTGCGTTGAAACGCAGCTAAGAGAAGGTGAAAGGGTCGTATAGACACTCACACAGATCCGCATACCATTTGATGCGACACCCGCTGGTGACAGACACTTGACTCTTGTGGACGTTATGGACTGCGCAGCGATTGGCGCAATCGTGCCAAACGAACACACCGCAGAATTGTCAATCAAAGGCATAGATGTGCCTGAGACACTCACAAGCGTGCCGCCTTGAACGGCGCTCGCTGCTGGAGATACGCTCGACACAACTGGTGCGCTTTGTCGCGACCATGGGAAAACGCCATCGCCACCCAGAATGGACACGCGAGTTGACGCCAACACCGTCGATGTGGATTCACACTTCATCAAAGCTGTCGATATCACATACGGAGACACCGCGTATGAGGTATCAAACAAGCAGTATAGCTCAGACGGGTCTTGGGACACCAAGTGCTGACCGGAGACTGACAAAATCTCACCAGGTACTACCGACGCACCAGGAGGCGCAACACCGAGTAAAAGAGGAGTCTCTTTAATGACGTACGCCACGCTCAGCTTTTCGCCGCGGGATATCACGCCAATTGATGCGTATCCTACCGCCGTGGGGTCGATAGAACACGCAAACGAAGACGCCCACGAGGAATCGAACGCAGTCACAGTACCATCACAGCTTGCGCTCTTCAACCAGGAACCAAAGATGGTCACTTCTGCAGGCAACTGTGTGGATGTTAAACTTGGCGGCAATATTTGAGTGATCTCAGAGTCTGTGGCGTACTTGATCGTTGAGGCTTCTGCAGACACAATACCGTCAACGTACACTCTAAAGTCTCCGTACACACCTCCGCCAGGTATGCGAGAAGGACTCACGCATTCAACGCTCGTGCTCGAAGCCCACTGCCCAGCGACAAGAATAGTACCAAACGCGCACGACAGACTTTTGTCGTTTGGCATGTTTGTACCAGTCACATAGACCACACTTCCGCCAGATGTAGCGATGCCATCAGGAGTAAAAGAAGTGAGCGTTGCAAGTGAACGATATGTAAACGTGAGTATATTGCTGACCAAGTTACCATCCGCCGCTGCATACACATCAAGTACAACTGACGCGCTTGATGGCGGCAGTTCTGAGACAAACAACGCCGAGCTGTAAAAGTGGCTCGACGACTCAGAACCATCCAAAACCAAATGCGAGGATGTGCGCAGGTGCGACCCACTCACCCGAATCAGTGAACCACCAGATGTGGGACCATTGAATGGATATACAGACGAGATGACCGGAGATTGAACATATTCCATGCTCATTTGATCAATCGGATCGTCGATGATACTACCGATACCCACCGCGGCAAAGCCTTCAACGCCAGCAGGTGTGGTGCACTGGACTTCACCGAAGCTACTGATAGTACCTTGAACCAGCACACCACTTAAAGCACACTTGTAATCTTCGCCGACTCCTCCAGATAATCCATAAGCACGCATGGTAAAACCACCGGCAAGTGGGCTTACGCTTGGAATCACGGCGACAACATCAACGCCGTTGGCATATACAAAGGATACCACGCTCGTGTTCGTATTCGTGTACACGTTACCATGAATCGCAATTTGAAGGTCCACCGTAGACTCGAAGTATGACGGCGAAATGCACTCCACAACTTTGTCATGCAATATACGGCCTTCAATGTACGAGACCGTACCAATTCTACAGAACACGCCACCAACGCCATCAAAGCCCGTGCCAGTGATTTGGACGGTCGTGCCTCCGACGAGCACGCTAAGTTTCGGACTCACCTTGCTAATGGTCAGCGGCGGCACGATACTGAGAGATACCATAGTTCTACTCCACACCGCGTCATCATCCGCTGAACCAAAACCAACTTGACTATCATCCACGCCAGTCAAAGGTAAATGAGACTCGCATTTCACAAGCGCAGTGGATACAAACGTCGCATCTACGGCGTTATCGCCGAAGAGACACAGTGCCTGGTCTGCGTCGTTGAAGCTAGACCCTGTCATATACATCACGGTTGGGATTGTGCTTTGAACGACCGTAGGAGTCACATGCGATAACGTCGGAGCGACGTGATATGCAAAAACAGCAGGGTCGCCCACGCGCTCGTCGCTCACAAAGTGGTACGAATACACCTCCACGAAGCCCATAGTGGTACTGCCCGAAACAGTACAAGGATCGAGCTGTACGCCACTCACGCGGCAACCAGTGCCAGCGGTGAATATTTGAGACCAGAACAATGACAGAGAAGTATCACCAGAGCTGTGCACCACGGATGGCAGGACAGCGTCGAGAACATCCGCATGAACGTATGAATAGGTCAGGCTATCAGAAAATGACTCCTGGTTCACTCGACCCACTCTTACCTCCGAAGTAGCATCGATGTGCGCAGGCGACACGCAACTCACTTTGCGTGTCGACAAATAGCTAGCGGCTACGGGACCTATTGTCCCAAATCTACAACTTATATCTGTGGTATCCTTGAAATTTGTACCAGTCACCTCGACGGCAGTGCCGCCCTGAACCAAGCCAGTGCCCACTGACAACGACGTGATTGTCGGGAGAGCCGTAAAAACTATACTCGCCGACTCTACCGTCGAACCAGAAGCTAAGGCATAGAGTAGTTCTTCGCCTTCTGTGTGCGGAAGTAACTCACACTGAATCAGTGCGGATGACACAAATCGCACAGGCGCCGTAGCGTCGCCGTCAACCCGGCATACGGAGGATATCGATAGACTCGACCCCGTGACTGTTACCACAGAACCTCCTGCAGCCAGCACGTACACCGGCACGACTGCTATGCTCGATCCCGTATACGTAATCAACGTCTCTTCGCCAACGATTTCTGCACTCTCATCGCTGGGTGCAGCACCGTACGTAAACGTCGGCATCGTCGTACATGGCTGAAAGGAGTCTACACTTGGACCAGCCCATAATTCTACGCTTGAACCCGGGTATTGTGCCGCGGGCGATATGCAAGTCACGGTGCTATTCGTGCGTAACGCATCTAAGACTGCGCTCACCGTAATTGTTCCAAAGTGACACGAATAACCAAATAGATTATTTGGCTCGACTAATTCTTCATTAGCCGAAGCAGAGCGAAGCACGACTGAGGTGCCACCATAGTAGGAAACGGAAGTGTTCCATGACTGCATGACTTCGAGTTCGCATGGTTCCTTCCAAACTTCGAGCGCGCGACTGCCGCTAAGTGAGCCGGACGTGCCCCATGTACGCATGGACACGTCAGTCATGCCCACCGTCGCAAACGTTGGCGTTTCGCATTTCATATACGCCGACGAGTATACGATAGATGGTGCTAGTGCGCTCACCGCGGCAACATCCCCCGTACCTCCCGCGCCAAACGTACATTTACTCGAGTCGTGCGCAAAATTTGAACCAACCAAACGCAGCACTCCACCTCCGCCGATATCAAACCCGTACGGAAACACATGCGCAAGCTTCACGGGATCATGCAACGCAAACGTCACGCGATCACTCGTAAAGTCAAACCCATTCATGGACACTTCGATGTAGGAAAATCCTCTGCTCAGGCGTAAACTTGGCGAAATTGTACAACGAACTTCGCTGTCGCTCACATACGTAAGCGGAGTCGTGTAATCCCCCACGCGACAACTCGAAATATTCGTCGCAAAGAACGCATCACCGTACACATTGACTGTCAAATTATTCTGATTCAACTGCGATGACGGCCACACGCCCCAATCCTCAGGATCAAGCCTGTCCACGCCCGCGTTTGCCTCGCGCGCCGCCCGCGCAAACGCCACCGCCCACGCGAACGCCCACGCCGCGCGCCCCACGCCACGCGCGCCGCCCCAACGTCCACGCCGCACCGCGCGCCCAGACCCTACATCATCCTCAACATCTCCCGCACCACTCGTCGTCGCCATCGCGCGCCCGCGCCCTTCACTACACGTCATGCACCGCGCGCCAAATCACCCACCGCGCCCATCCGTTCGTCGCTTCATCGTCGTCATCCCACGCCACGTCCGACGACGACAGACGCGGAGGTCGCACGCGTGCGAGCACACCCCGTGCGAAATACACCACCGCGGTGCTCTTGCCACGCCCTCGCGCCGCGCTCGCGTTCGCAATGCGTCGTGGTTTCGCGCCCACGTCGTCGTCAGTGGTCGTTTAAAGTCCGCGGCTCGCGGCGGAATCGTGATACATCTGGTGGCGTGAACGCGCCCGTGTGTGCGATACATGTAGTGGCGTGCATGCGTCCGTGTGTGTGATACATCTGATGGCGTCATTTCGATGGACGATGCGCTCGGACGACGACGATGGACGACGATGGATGCGTGGATGGATGGCGTCGCCGGGGCGGCATTCGCGAACGCAAAGCATGCACGACGATAGGGTGTACCGCGACCGCGACCGCGACCGCGACGTCGACGTCAACACACGGCGGTCGCGCGACGCCCCACGCGACGACAGAGGTGCGCGCAAACCCCCGCCGGATGTGTCGCACTTGACGAGCGTCAAGGTTGACAATCTCGACTATGCGGTGACGCTGGATGACTTGAGGGAGGCGTTCGCGGAGTTTGGGGCGATTGGGGACGTGTATATGCCGCGAGAACACGGGACGGGGCGGACGCGAGGGTTTGGGTTCGTGCGATACGAGCGACGGGAGGATGCGGAAGCGGCGGTGGCGGCGATGCAGGATGTGGAGGTGCTCGGGCGGGCGATTCGTTGCGCGGTGGCTGAACGCGAACGCGGGGAACGACCGGCGGGGAGATATGCGAATTCGAACGGTAACAGTCGATCGTATAGAGATGACGGTCGTGATGATCGTAGGGATGACCGCTATAGACGCGATGAGCGATCGTATGATCGATACGATGATAGACGATACGAGCGTCGATACGACGATAGACGAGACGACCGCTACGACGATCGCGGTGGTCGTTCGTACAATGATAGATACGATAGATACGATGATAGGCGCCGATCGTACGACGACAGACGGGACACGTATCGCGACGATCGACGACGCGATGGTGATAGACGGGACTCGCGGGATTTGTATCGCGACGACAGACGACGGGACGACGCGCCGAGACACCACCCATACGAACGTGATTCTCGCGCGCCACCTTCGTCTGCAGCCGAGCCACGAGATTCGCGATAAAAAATGCAACGAATGCATGAATTCTGCATATTAATAAAATCAATTCTCAAATGCTATGTGCTAGTCTACTTTTTCTTGCCAAATTTGGCTTGCAACGCGTCGAGACTCGTCTTCGCATTCGGCTTCGCTGAGCTCGCCGAAGACGCCGAGGCATCGTTCGTGGCTTGCGGCAGATTAAATCCCTTGATTTTTCCCTTCTTCTTCTTTGACGCTGTCTTGTCGGCCGCAGACTTGCCAACTCCCGTAATTTCAACCGTGTGCGCCGGCGCCAACACGCGTTGCGCTCCGGCTTGCACCGTTAACAAACCGTCTTCGTCATCGATGACTTTACCTTTAAATCCCGTCTTTTTGACGACGACAATATCACCTATGGTAGGGTTCATGTCGTCTTCGGACAACGTAAAGTTCATCGCTTTCGCACTCGTTGTGGGCTTGGGCGCGTTCGGCGTCCGCGCCGACGTTGCCAACAAATCATCCGCGCGTCGCGCCGCTTGCGACGCGCCTCGAACAGATTTTGTTTTCAGCTTTACTGGCGCTCGGTTCACGCCGCCATTTGATGGTTTCAAATCGCGCACGTTGACTTTAATTTGGAACAACGTGCCAGCTTGTACGGTGACCTGCGTATCGTCTACGCTCACCACGGTACCGTTCATGCCAGTGGATTGAATCGTCACCGCTTCACCCTCGGATGGACGCCACGAGCCATCTACGAGTTCCTGCTCCGCCTTTAATCGCTCTTCTTCTTCTCGCTTGAGCCGTTCGTTGCGTGTTTTGTCTGTTTCTCCAGATGCCGCAGCTGAAATCTTGCTCAGCGCTGGAGTTTTCAACTGCGCCTCTTTCCGCGCGGCTTCGGCGAGTCGCGCGCGATTGTCCCGCATCGCCTCCATGACGCCGCTCGCGCGCGCGTACGCCGCGGCGTCACGCGCTTGACTCACCGTATCCATCGCACTTTGAACCTTTGGAATGATATATTCTATCTCATTCAATGCGGTCAACGCCGAGGCGATGTCAGCGTCGGCGTCGCGGCGCGCAGTTTCGAGCTTTGAAATCGTGTCGTCCAAACTCACCAATCCTTCACCGAGCATGTCGCGCGCGGCGGCAACGACATCTGAGTCCAAATTATACCTCGTGGCAATTTGTAACGCACTCGAACGACCCGGAACACCCCATAGTAACTTGTATGTCGGTCTTAAATCGGCTTCGTCGAATTCGACCGCGGCGTTTTCGAATTCAGGATATTCGTACTTGAGCGCCTTGAGTTGCCCGTGATGCGTCGTGGCGAGCGTTAATCCCGCACCGCACTGATTCGGAACCAGTCCCGCAAGAGCTTTGAGTAACGCGTAACCAATCGCTGCTCCTTCACCAGGCGATGTTCCAGTACCGACTTCGTCCATAAGCACTAAGGAATCTCTCGTGCACTGTTCGAGGATGGCTTGAGCGCGCGTGAGACGACCGCTGAACGTACTGAGACTCGTCAACAAGCTTTGGTCGTCGCCAATGTCAATGAGCACCTTGTCGAAGAATGGAATCACGGCTTTTTCAGCAGGGATGAACAACCCGGACTTGGCCATCAATGCTGCGAGTCCAACAGCTTTCATGGCTGCGGTTTTACCACCAGTATTTGGTCCAGTAATGACGACGACGCGCGTTTTCTTTGACGCAAACACATCCACGGGGACGGGTCCTTTCAGCTTTGGCTTTGAACCGTCATCGCTGCCATCGTCTTCAAAATCGTCAAACTCGTCATCGCAATCAAATCCAAGGTCTTTTTCTAATTCTTTCTTTTTGAGTTTCTGAATTTGTCCAAGAGTGGCAGTTTTATATCCTCCTTGCGTGCCCATGCCTTTACCCGCTGTCGCTTCTTCGGCTGCGGCTTTGCGTCTCTCCTGCGCCGCTTGAATCGCCTGCGACGCGAGCACGGGTTGGCGTAGACCGACAAGTTCGAGCGCGAGCGAGGGCGAGATACGATCATCTTGTGACCTATCCACGAATCTATCGTCGTCCTCGTCCTCGTCGTCAAAATCATCTTCATCCGTACTTTTGAACTCGACAATTTCTTCATCCCCACTTGAATTTGAAAACACTGGTCGAACACCATTGAGCGCCTGACTGTATCGACACTTTGCCGCAATGACATCTAAACGCACGACGATATCAAGAACCTTGAATAACTCTTCGACGACTGCCGCTATCGCATTCGATAACTCGCGCTTAATGCCATCAATCGCGCTCTTTTCAGCGTCAATTGCCTTGGCTAACTCGCTATTGAGTGCGACGATTCCGGGAGGTTCGATGAGAATAAGTGCCCCTCCCGCCATAGTGCCAACGACTAAGACATCAGGTGGTGCGGGTGCGGGCACGGCGAGCACCATTCGACCTTGATGCGTCGTCGGCGTGCCCTTGCCTTGTAGTGCCTTTTTTAATTTACCCTCGGCTGCGCCCTTTTGTGAACGAGCCCGTCGCAACTCTTGAGAGGCGTTGTCGCGAAACTCACCGGTTTCATCCACGGCGTTGCGAATCATATCTGCCAAATCCGAATGTGTAGTCATCTCATACGCTATGTTACGCAACGGAGCCAAGGCTTTTGGGAGCTCGCCGCTCTCTGTGACGCCTTCAATGGACAATTTAAGCCGCTTGGCGCTGTCCAAAAACGCAGCCGTCGCCGCGAGCTCGTCGCCCCCCAACGGCGACCCTTGTCGCGTCTTAAAAAATCCCCGCCGCACCTCCGCGGTGAGCATACCACCAAACTCTAAACTCACCCCGTGTGTGCTCTCCATCGCCATCGCCGCCGCGGTTTCATTTAACGCGCGTTCCGCCGCCGCCGTCGTCTCGAGCGCCTCCAACTCCTCGCACGCCGCGCGTCCCAACGCCGTCGACGCTCGCGCCGCCAAGAACGCGCGCGTGTCGTCCCACCCGGCGTTAGTCAACGACTTTTCGTACAACTCATCCCTGACGCGACGCGCGTCGCGCGCTGTAGGCCCCCACGCTCGCACGTCGTCGTCGTCGTGCGCTTTATCCAACACGTCGTCATCCACCGCGAGCGAACGCCGCGCGCGGCTGCGGCGGTCGCGTCGACGACGATGCGCGATGCCGGCAACAGCGCGCGATGTGCGACATCGCACAACCGCCGGCGACGACGACGACGTCGACGCGCGCGCGTGCGCCGCGCCTCGAACGTACGCCATCAAATGACGTCATTTCCGAACGCGCGCGGGCGACGTCGACGACGCCGATGACACCGAGCGGCGGCGCACAGACGACGACGTCGAAAGCGGCGGCGGCGGCGCCTAGTGCGGGCACGCACATCCAGCCCGGAGGCATGCCGCGTAACACCGTCGCCAAGGGATTCTCGCAAATGGATTGGATGCGTCGTTGTAAACGCGAAAACGTGCGCGGTGTGGACTCGAAAGCGAATCATAAGCGCGTGATTACGGATGAGGAGCTGGCGCAACACAACACCGTGGGTGATTGTTGGATTGCGTTGCGCGGCAAGGTGTATAATTTAACGGAATACGTTGCGTATCATCCCGGAGGGGCTGAGATTTTGGAAGAGAGTTTTGGGCGAGACGCGACGGCGTTGTTCGACAAGTATCACAAGTACGTGAATGGGGCGTACATCATGCGCGAAGCGCAGGTTGGTGTACAACCTGGGTACATGGATGATAGCGATAGCGATTAGAATAGCAGGTGTGCGCGCGAACAGAGTAGAAGAGGAATAGCTAGCAATAGCAAAGCAATATGAACAATTTACAACAACACGAACTACGACAGAGCTACCATCAAGGTAATGACCCGTATGCACCACCCCCGCGCTGATCTTTAGGCAAATATACTTCATCATGTAATTCTTTCGTGTACGCATCAATTCGAGGGAGGACGTTGAGATCGTCGCGCGCTCCAGCGAGGTAGAAGTATGCACTCAACGCTGTTGGTGTGGCGCCGTTGGCGACTTCTACCTCAAAAGTCTCTCTTGAATACATGCCCGTTGAAATTTCCTCGAGCACATCTAATGCCGCAAGTGTGTCATCGTTGCATTCGTACAGCTCTCCTGGCACCGATCGAGGGTCGTCGGTAGTACGTATCAGGTAAGGATAGCCAGCCTTTGCTAAAAGCAAAGCAAATGACTTTTCTCGGGTCCGCGCGTCGGCGACGAATTTGGCCTTACTCAGCAACCGATGGTTGTAAAGTCCTTTCTTTAACGTTCCATAGACGAACACTCTGTGCGCACCCGCGGATGTTGTCGGAGAAGACGTCATGTTGTGAGGGGTGGTCTGTCTGGTAACATATTTTACAACGAAGCGTACTTTACACTTTTCTATTTCTTCTTCAATAATTCTATCGCCGTCTTGTACGCCGGCGTCGTTGGCGGTTGGACGGGTTGTAATCGCACTCCATCATCGTCTAGTGCGTAGCTCTGGTCAGCATCATAACCAGACAAATCCCCACACGCTAAAAATGGAACCAAAACGTCTTTAGGCCACGTCTTTGTGCCAACTGTCTCCGCGTTATTATCTCCCGCATGAGACATCGCGCGCTCCTCGAGAATCCGCGTGAGTTGACTTGGATCAAAACCAGGTGGTGGAGTGTAACCTTGGCATACGATGAAAGCCTCTGTGGTTTCCAAAACAATTCGTCGTCAGTACAAGAGCAAAAATGAAAACACAAAGCGTCGTTACGGCGAGCAACACGACACGCACTCGCACCCACGTACCTATACTAGAATTGCGACTACTCTTGGGTTTGGCACACGTCACGTTGGGGAAAAATATCTTCAATTGCGAATAGAGTAACGACACGTCTTTGCCTCTGAAAATCTTTGCTATAAACGTTCCTCCTGGTTTCAATATGTGCGTTGCCACCGTCAACCCAGCTAATATGAGTTGCGCTTGCATGAATTCATCGAGATCGTGCAAACCAGTGACATCTGGTGCACCATCACCAACAATTAAATCAGCATATTGGCCATCGAAATGCGATAACACCTCGCGTACTTTGTCCATCGACGTGATGTCTCCTTGAATAGTCGTCACGCCCTCGATCGGCGCCATTGGTTGCAAGTCGATAGCCACAATCTTCGGCAACTCCTCCGCCGGTACGCCTCGTGCGAGCGCGGGTAAATACAACTTTCGACTCAACACCTGCGACCACGACCCTGGCGCCGCGCACAAATCCACCACGTGCGTCACGTCTCGAAATATATCAAAGGACTCATCAATTTGTAACAACTTGAACGCCGACCTCGCTCGCCATCCTTCTTCTTTGGCCTTGCGGTAGTATATATCGCGTTTGTCTTTACTCGCTTTCCCCATCGCAACGTCCGCGCGACGTCACTCGCACGCGCACGCGCACGCCTCGTAGTGGCGCGAACAAAAAGTGGAAGTGGCAAAAAAAGCGCACAGTGGCGGCGGCGGCGGCACATCGCGCCGCGCTACACGCACGCAACGCGTCGGAAACCCGCGAACGGGTGAACGCGAACGCGCTCGTCGGTCGATCGATCGATCATTCGCGCGCATTTGTCGCACCGAGGCACGCGCGCGTAGTCGTCGACGCCGACAGGTTCGTACACGCGCGCGGAAACCGCCCTCGATTAGGTGACGGACGCGAGAGTTGTTCGATACACGCGCGGCACGATGCGTAAGAAGGTTGATTCGCGCATCCGTACGCTCGTTGAGAATGGCGTAAAGAATAATGAACGGACGATGTTCGTCCTCGTCGGTGACCGCGGACGGGACCAGGTTGTTAATTTACACTACATGTTGAGCAAGGCGGTGGTGAAGTCGAGGCCAAATGTGCTGTGGTGCTATAAAAAGGATTTGTACTTGTCGTCGCATCGTAAGAAGCGCGCAAAACAGGTGAAAAAGATGCAAAATTCTGGTTTGATGGATAGTGAGAATGAAGATCCATTTTCGTTATTCGTAGCTTCGACGAGCATCCGGTATTGCTACTACGCCGAGACGCAAAAGATTTTAGGGAACACGTACGGCATGGCTGTGTTGCAAGATTTTGAGGCTTTGACACCCAATTTACTCGCGCGTACCATCGAAACTGTCGAGGGTGGAGGTTTGATCGTGTTGTTGTTGTCAAACATGGACAGCTTGACGCAACTGTATAACATGACCATGGACGTACACTCTCGTTTCCGAACTGAAGGCCACCAAGACATTGTGGCTCGATTCAACGAGCGATTTACCTTAAGTCTTGGCGCGTGCCCAACGTGCATTATGATGGATGATGAATTGAATATTTTACCCACAAGCTCGCACATCAGAGGTATCGAACCAGTTGAAGAACAAAGAAGTGCGGAAGCTCCAGAGCTTGCAGATTTGAAGGAAAGTTTGCAAGAAGTTGAACCAGCAGGTCCGCTTGTCAAATGCTGCAAGACTTTAGATCAAGCTAAAGCCGTGGTTACGTTTCTCGACGCTGCAAGTGAGAAGACTCTGCGTTCGACGGTCGCACTTACAGCAGCACGTGGTCGAGGTAAGTCAGCTGCCATGGGTATTGCAGTTGCTGGCGCGGTGGAGATGGGATACGCAAATATTTTCGTCACATCTCCGAGCCCTGAAAACTTGAAAACGTTTTTCGAGTTTATTCTCAAGGGCTTCGATGCTCTTGGATACAAGGAACACTTGGATTACGATTTAGTAGAGTCTACTAACCCTGCGTTTGGTAAGTGCATTGTGAGAATCAACGTTACGCGCCGTCATCGTCAAACGATCCAGTATATTTTACCTCAGCATGCAGAGCGTGCGACACAAGCTGAGTTACTTGTCATCGATGAAGCGGCTGCCATTCCGTTGCCAACAGTAAAAGCGTTGTTGGGTCCTTACTTGGTCTTTCTCTGCTCTACCATCAATGGCTACGAAGGAACCGGACGCGCATTGAGTATCAAATTGATTGGTAATTTACGTAAAGAGGCGGCAACGTCGCAGCAAGCAAACAAGGATGGGAAATTAGCCACCGGTGGTTCAAGACTTCTCAGAGAAGTCGCATTGCAAGAACCTGTTCGTTACGCCCCCGGTGATCGCATCGAAAAGTGGCTGAATGATTTGTTGTGCTTGGATGCTGCGGATGCGTTGTCTCCTCTGATTGGAACACTTCCTCCTCCAAGCGCATGCGAGCTCTACGAGGTTTCTCGTGATACCTTGTTCAGTGCACACGCCGCTGGTGAGCTCTTCTTGAAACGAATGATGGCTCTGTATGTTTCCAGTCACTATCGCAATACCCCAAACGACTTACAGCTCATGTCAGATGCCCCAGCGCACCGTCTATTTGTGCTGTTAGCGCCCGTGGATGAGACATCGAGCACGTTACCAGAGGTTCTTTGCGTCGTTCAAGTTGCATTAGAAGGTGCTATTTCGCAGAAGAGTGCACATGCGACGCTTGCTGCTGGCTTGTCTCCACAAGGTGATCTCATCCCATGGACTATGGCGTCGCAATTTCAAGATGAAGGCTTTCCTTCATTCACTGGCGTGCGCATCGTGCGCATCGCCGTTCATCCAGACTTACCACGCCAAGGATATGGCTCTCGCGCAATGCAACTCATCCACGACTATTACGAGGGTAAATTGACAGATTTGCGCGAGCATGTCGAAGACATTGACGTCAAGCCAACGACAGAATCATGGCAAACTACTGGTAAACTTGCTGAGGAAACGCTCAAACCGCGCGACAATTTGCCGCCGCTGTTGACCAATCTCTCTGAACGCAAGCCTGAGCACGTGAACTGGATTGGTACCGCGTTTGGCCTCACAAGCGAACTTTACAGCTACTGGAGTAAAGGTGGTTACAAACCTGTCTACATCAGACAGACACCGAGCGAGACGACGGGTGAGCACTCGTGCATAATGTTGCGACCGTGCTTCCCCGTTGGCGAAGAGGAGAGCCCTGATGGACACTGGGTTGACTCGTTCTATGAAGATTTCCGCGTAAGATTCACGTCATTACTCGGGTCTTCGTTCAGGGATATGAAACCTGGTCTCTGTCTTTCTGTTCTTGCTCCGCAACTCAACTACGATGATGATTCGAAGACTAAGGGAGCGCCGCGTGATTCAGTCATAAAAGCAGACAATGAAATTCTCACGCCGCATGACTTGAGACGTATTCAAAAGTATGCCGCTGCACTGGTTGATCATCACTTGATTGGAGATTTGGTCCCGCCCCTTGCACGTGCGTACTTTGCGAAGCGCATCCCAGTGACTTTGTCTTACACGCAGGCGGCAATTTTGCTCATTCTTGGCTTACAGTTGAAAACCGTCGATGAAAGCGTGAAAGACTTGGATTTACCAGGCACGCAAGTTATGGCGTTGTTCAACAAAGCTGTTCGTCGTATTCACGGCTCTCTCCTCACAGCTCGCGAAGCAGACGTCGAAGCAGCACTACCATCGATTAGTATGCCCGAATTACGTCCGCACGCGGTCGGTTTGGATGAGGAATTAGAGGAAGGGTACGTTTTACGTGATTTCGCCCGACGCGCTCGAAATGTTTTGAACAGCTTGGAAATGATGGAAAACAATATAGATCCAGAACTTTATGCCCTCAGGCGCCACCGTTTAGGCGGGGTTATAAGTCAGAGGGTTCCCGTGTTGGCAATCTAAGCTCAACAGGCCTGATCCACATGCTCTTCAAAATGGACAATCTGATATATATGTGACGTAGTGGCGCTCGCGAAGACAAGAGACTGACTGTGGTGGTATTTACGTTTCGTAGCGCCGCCGCCGTGAACGCTGAGATGCTCGCGAAACGCAAGGAACTACTAGAGGTACGTCGGGTTGCCTCGACCGCGCTTAATCCGTCTCGAATGTTTTCGGCAATGATGAATCGAATATCAACCAGGTAGCAGATTATCCAACGTGTTGAGAAAAATATCGCTGCGTTCTTACTGAGCCGAAATCGTCTGCGAACCGAGTCTCAGCCATCATCTAGAAAACACACAAGTACTGACCGCGCGCGAGTGCATTTTCATCACAATAGGAAGCGGGCATTGAGCGTTTTGCCATCGCTGGTACTGAAGACGAATGGGACGACGCCTTACGTGGTAAGAGCGGTAAGGGCTCCAAGTTGTTATCGGTCAAGCGTAAATCGGGGACGAAGGACAAGCACTCGTATGAGCCAAAGCCCAAAAAGATTGCCGAAATCGAAGCGCCGTCTTCCGAGAAAAAGGATAAAAAAGATAAAAAATTCAAGAAGTCTTCTGCCTCAAAGCGGCTCAAGGGCACGTAAACGTTATCGTAGCGATGTAAATAAACTTTAGCAAAGAAACCACACGCGTTTGTCGTGCTGTAACAACCTCATAACTCGCACGCGCGCACATGTTACGCGCGATGGCGGTGGCGATGGCGGTGGCGAGCACCACCGCGCGTGCAGCAACGACGACGACGACGCCTAGAGTATTGCCGCACTACACCGCCGCCGCTCGTCGATGCACGGCTAGTCAGGGCGCGTGCAACGCTCGCACGCTTGTTCGAAGCGCAGCAAACGGAGATTCGTCATCGTCGTCGTCGTACGAGGTGTATCCAGTCATCGGTGATGGGCGGTGCTTATTTAGATCAATAGCCGTCGGACGCGCGCTCGCTGAAATCGGTGAGCGCGCTGAAGAAATTCAAGAAGTCATCGAGGCGGACGTCCTGCGCGCCGCAGCGGTGGATGAGATGCTCGAAAGACGGGAGGACACGGAGTGGTTTATCGAGGGTGATTTTGAACAATATTGCGCACGAATGCAAGCACCGAGTACGTGGGGCGGGGAACCTGAAATTTTGATGCTCACACACGTGCTTGCATCACCTATTTCGGTGTTCATGGAAGTGAGCGGAGAGTTGAAAAGCATCGGCGTGTATGGAGAGGAATATGCTGAAAGCGGACAATACGAGAATTTGGCGGTATTATTTCACGGCGCTGGTCATTATGAAGCCTTGCGGCTCATCTAAGATTGCTAATAATTTGCTAATAAGAATAGAATTGATGCATGCTACGCCGTAGTCGCTTTTTCCCCCTTATCGCACGGCTCGCATATTCTCCTCTGCATCATTGTGAGCTCCATTCTGTCCATGACTTCACAGCAGCTCTTGCTGCATGAACCGACAGCGTCGATTCCAATCATGTATGCCGGGTTACGCTCACACTCTCCATTTTGTGCCCACTCTTCACACTTCTCGTTCGTGTCAACGCACGTTGGTTTGACCCACGTCGGCGTGTCAAAGATATTCTCATGGATCCACTTTGTCGCCGTGTACTTCGTGCCTTTGAGCGTCGGACACGATGCGTGCATTGATAAATTGTCCTCCGTGCCATTAATATGAAACGAATAAAACAAGATTGCATCGCCTCGACGTGGCTTCACAGAGAATCCATGACCATTCTGCCAACCGCACTCACTAAATTCACTCTTGCTCTTCAAGAATGCTTGTTTTACGTCTCGAAAGGGGTCGGCATCTGGGAAATTTGTCTCTCCGCCCCACTCTGGCTCGCGCAAGAACATCAAAACAGTTGCGATGCGCTTGCCGCCATTCTTACCAGAATCAATACCGTCGCTGTGCGCAACGTATTCTTGACCGTTCTGGTAACGAAGTAATTGCAATTCCTCCTGATGCGTCCACGGAATCCCGCTATACTCTGCTACTCGATCCTCCACCGCTGACAACGTCGGCGTGAGTCGACGAGCTATGAAAGTCCCATCTGACGTTCGCACGTTCGACGTATATCCTTTCTCCCCTTGACCAACGACAGTAGAGCGTTCTAACCTATCTTCACCGAGTGAAATAAGATGTTCACACTCTTCGTCGGTTAAAAATTTGTGATACAGGTACACTCGCGGCGTCGCGCTCAGTTGCTCCACCCAAGAGTCGCCTTCAATCTTTGTTCGTCCTTCTTGCGTGCGGTCGAGGTTTGCAGTCGTCGCGCCGGACTTCGCCGCGGTAGCAGTCGTCGTCGTCGTCGTCGTCATCGTCGTCGTCGCGCTCGCAGCGCCCTTTGTCGGTCGAGGCACTTCACCCATCCAACCAATCAATCGCGGCTCCTCTTCAACCGCGTGCGCGCACGCGAACGACGCGCATGCGAACACGACGACGACGAAGACGACACCCAGGCGCGTGCGCCGCGCGGACCCACGTGCGCGGTCGCAACCGCCCATCGCGACGGCGTGGATGCGATGAATCCGCACGCGCCGCGCTTCAGAGTGAGGTTTAGAACAAGATTAATCCACGCCGGCTTCGTCACAACGCGTCGTCAGTCGTCGCGTATCGCATGGGGTGCGTCCCTTCGAAGTCGTCGTCGACGGTGACGGCGGCGATTGGCGACGATGATGAACGGGGACGTCATTCGGGACGCTCACACGCGACATCGACGTCGGAGGCGTCGTCGGCGACGAGAGTCACTACGCATTCGGATTCGGTGGTAACGACTGCTGGTGCAGCGAGACGACGGTTTTCAGACGATTACGAGCTCCTTGACGTCGTGAGCACGGGCGGGTTTTCGCACGTTCATCGAGCGAGGTGTTTGAAAAGTAATTCCATTCGTGCAGTGAAGATTATACTGATCAAGGGCGAAAGTGAGGAGGTTGGAGAAGAAGAATTAAACGCGCCGGCGCACTCCAGCCACGATGAAAGTGACGAGGACGACAGCGACGTTGAAGCTGAGAGATCAAGCGAATATTCAACTTCAACTACTTCGGGGTCGAGGAGTGTGACGACGCCGAGAAGAAGTATGCGCCTTGGCGAGGTGGAGGTGGAATATGGGCTCGCGCACTCGGTGCGTCACGCAAATGTCGTCACTGTGTACGACTTGTACCATAATCCTCCGTATGCGTACGTAGTCATGGAGCTTTTAGAAGGTGAAGAGTTACTTGAGACTTTAAACGCACGAGGTGGGTATGACGAAGACGAATCAAGAGTGTTGATGCGTCAAATCCTACACGCTCTACAAGCGTGTCACGCTAAGCACATCGTGCACAGAGACGTGAAATTGGAAAACATCTCATTTGCTAAGCAAGGTGATATCAACTCATTGCGCTTGGTCGATTTTGGCCTTGCCCAAGGTTTAGGTAAAGGGTACAATCAATGCTTCGACCAATGCGGCTCGTCATCCTACGTTGCTCCAGAAATTTTATTAGGCAAGCATTACAACTCGGCGGCAGACGTGTGGTCGGCTGGTGTCATCTTATATCTTCTTCTTTGCGGTGAATTGCCGTTTTATGTTGAAGAAGAAGAGGATGAACAAGAATTGTTCACTCAAATCAGCCTGCGTCGCATCGCGCCAATCACATGCAACGCCTCAGACGAAGCATTGGATCTCATTGACCGTTTGCTCACCGTCGAACCCACAAAGCGGTTGACGGCGGAAGAAGCATTACTGCACCCATGGTTCAAAGACACAATCGAAAGCGTGCATAAAGATGAGCTTGGTCGCTATCGTTTGGCGCGATACATTGCGAAGCAACCGAGCAAAACTTTTAAAGAGCGGACGTTCCTTAAAGGAGAAATAATTTGCAAACAAGGCGAACGGGCACGAGAAATTTATGTCATCAAATCCGGTGCTTGCGAAACTTATGTGTGCGACATCAACGGAGAAGAGATTAGTACCAGTAGAAATTATCCTCGGGAATACGTTGGTGAGCGAGGAATAAATCTCCCAGTTGGTGTTCTTGCTATGGATGGAAGCGCAAAGAGTTCAGAAGAACGGGATGACATGCACGCTTTTGTTACAGTTGCTCGTCTCGTGTCTACACTAATTCGAGCCAAGAACACTTGGCTGAGTGGACGACGTCAAGCAAGCGTGCGCGCTCTCACAAATACTGTGGTTAAGGTGATAACCACAACACAATTGCATCGCATCCTTGGTGAAGACTACGGATGTGCGGATGAATTCCGCTCCTGCAAAATAAATTATTTTTCGCAAGTTGCTGCCTAGGTAGAGTTTTAGATTATAAATAGTTTCGCCGTCGCTTCTACTTCGGCGTGTAAGTGCCAATAGTCTACATTATCACGCGCGTTGACCAGCTAACTGGCCGCACGCCGCATTGCTCTCTAATCCACGTGTTCTACGAATCGACTGGTTCACACCTTCAGCTGCCAGCGCGCCACAAAATTTATGAATTACATTACCAGATGGGCGCGTGTGATTGATCCCGTCAACATTATTCCAAGGGATGACGTTCACGTGCGCACCACTTCCAAACGCGCGCTTCAACATCCTTCCCAAAGATCTCGCTTGATAAACGCTGTCGTTGACTCCGGCGAGCAATGTGTACTCAAATGTCACGCGGCGCCCCGTCTCTTTAAAGTACGACTTCGAATCTTCAATGAGTTGTTCGATTGGATAATACTTTGCTGACGGTACGATTTTCTCGCGCGTCACTTGATCAGGGGCATGCAACGACACGGCGAGCGTGCATTGCAGTTTGTGCTTTGCAAATTTTGCCATCGCATTCGGTATTCCCACGGTGGATACTGTAATCGATCTCCCTCCAATACCTACGTCCTCATTAAGCGTTCTAATCGCTTTAACTACTTCGTTCATGTTCAGCATCGGCTCACCCATGCCCATGAATACTACATTCGACACGCGCTTGGCGTACGCGTCTTCCAACGCCAGCACCTGGTTGACGATTTCAGCTGCGCTCAAATTTTGCTTAAAACCAAGTTTCCCAGTGGCGCAGAACGAGCACTTCATCGCGCATCCACTTTGCGACGACACGCACGCGGTCAATCTATTCTTCTCCCATCCTCTCACTGACGTAAAATTGCCGTCACGACCACCAGAACTCGAATCAGCCACGAAACACGACGCGTCCGGTATGCCAACAGCCTCGTATGTATTTGTCTTGAGTCCATCGCCCGTGACGAACACCATCTTCCCCGTGCCATCGCTCGCGAGCGTGCTCGCGCTCTCCAGTGGTTTCACGCGCCCAGTGACGTAGCCATCGCCAATCAACGCTTCGCGTAGCGCCAGCGGAATCAACGTCATGTGCGCCACGTCCTCTACGCGCGCCTTTGGATTGTACAGCGACGTGTGCACCTGTTCGACGCGGTAGCGCGGTACGGCGTAGCGTTGCAGCGCGTTCGCGAGTTCATGCTTCGTCAATGCGAGCAGCGCCTGTGCGCGCGCCGTCGCCATGCCCCGCGCGTCGCGCACTGCCGCGTTCGTTAGTGCCAACACTTGTTGTTTTTTCACTTTTTTTGTCGCCGTCGGCGGCGGCGGCGGTCGCTGTGCACAGCGACACAGCTCGTCGCGGTGGGGACATGACGGAGACCGCCGCGCAGGAGGCGAACGCACCGACGACGAAGGTGGTGAGCGATAACGCACCAGTGGGGTCCGCGGCGCCGGCGAAGGCGAAGCGCGCGAAGGCCTCGGGGAAGAGGAAGAAGAAACGCGCGAACGATGATGGACCCGGGAAGAAACAAAAGACGAGCGGCAAAACGCCGACGACGAGTAAGACGATGGAGAAATGGACCGCAGGGGATTGGGCGTGTAAGTGTGGGTTTCACAATTATAGGAAAAACTTAAAGTGCCATCGGTGTAAGACGGATAAACCAGCAAAGCTCGGAAGGAAAGGCGCTTGGGAATATCTCACTCGCTGGAGCGTCATGGAAGTGGATGAAGTGGATGAAGTGCACCACGCGTGGTTGATCTCACAGAGTGGTATTGGTAATGAGATGAGTGATGAATTTTTCGATTTGTTCTTGCCGTATTGCGAAGGGTTGGAGGATGCGCGTAAAAAGGTTGCGTTGAAGGGCGCGTTTAAGGCGCAAGCGAGACTCCAGCAAATTATAGAGGCTCTCGGCGGCGGCGATAAAAAGTCGGACGATAGTGACGAGGATAGTGACAGCGATAGCGATGGTGAGGAAAAAGTAGCCGCAGTTGCGGCAGCCGTAGCGAAGAAGCCAACAAAGAGACGCGGCAAACGAGGAAAAGGTAAAGGTGGAGGCGGCGCCACAGCACCCACAAAGAATACCGCCTAAGCTTCTAGCTCTATTTAATGTTGTGACTATCGATCTACTACTTAGGTCCTTTTAAAACTTCCCATGGGCGTTCCCATGGGCGATTTCGCACTCATAAGAATCTCTGCGCGCTGTCTCGCACGCTTACACGACTGCAACAACTCGGAAAGTGGAGTTTCATTTTGCCCAGGTGTGAACACCGCTCTCGGTGTGTTGAGCGGTGTTCCCGGTGTGCCTCCATAACCCATGTCTGGACTCATTGAACCCGCAAGAGCGAGGTCAGAAAGCGCGCTGTGAATGCTACTAGTTGACTGCGAAGCCTTGAGCGCAACATTTTCTTCGTGAAGCATGTTTACGAGCGTTTCCAGCTGATCGATGCGCTCTGTTGCCACTGCTAATTCTTGTCTGAGCTTGTTTTCCGTCGCGCTCATCTTTTCAATATTGATTGTAACACGATTGCGAATATTTCTTGCTCTACTCGCGTATTTCAACGTGTTCAGCGTCTCTTCGGCGTTAATATCCGCGGGAGAGCAACAAGCCAACATTACAGTTCTTGAATTTCCACCAAGCGAATCTTGAAGCAAGCGCGTCAGCTTCGAGTCACGATACGGCACATGACCCCATTCGCGTCTGTTCGAATCGCTGAGTGCGCTAATACAGTTGCTCAGTGCCAATAAACCCATGTTAATTTGCACGCCCTCCTTGAAACGCTGACCTCGGGCATCTTGTTGCGTGACTCTCTCGCTCCCAGCCAAATCAACCAAGTGTAATTTGGCTGTCGTTGCTCTCGCATCTCCAACTTTTCGTTCGACATAAATGGTGAAAATCGCATGCGAGCGACTTGATCGAACGTTTTGCGAATTCGAAGCCGTTGCTCGCCTACGTATACCTCGATTAAGAGTCGCGGCAAGAGCTTCGACGTCGTTGGCTTCAACTTGTTGCGCCCCGGTTAAATACACGCCACCCTCTCGTGCGTGCTCACGAATCGACACCACTGACGGAGATGCCATCGTCGTTGACGCTAGTAAATCTCTGATATCCTCCTTATAAATCTCAATAAATGTCGCCTTAATATTTATTGTCGCCTCCTCGCGCGCTGGCGTCACGATATCGCACAGCGTGTGGAACACCTTCGACGCCATGCCCGGGTTTGTACCACCCGTACCCATGGTATGTGTCTTCCCGCTACCCGTCTGCCCGTAAGCCAACACGGTACCGTTATAACCCCCTAGTAAGCCACACACAATATCTTTCACGTGCTCGTCGTATGCCGCGTCGAGGTCCTCTTCTGTACCAGTAACCGCCCTGTCAAACGTAAATTGACGCCCATCCTTCAAAGCAATAGAGTCACTGTCAACAATGACACTCGTTGAGCAGTTTTGCTCGATTTCGTTCCCAATCAACGGCCGCACGATGCCTATGACGCGTACGTTATCATCGCGTTCACTAGCTCTGGAGTTACTCTTTCCTGGACTAGAGTGCGGCGACGCGAACGAACTTGACGCCCGTGTCTCGCTCAGCCTTGGGGGAGTGCGCGCGTAATCACTTCCGTCGTCCGATATCACCGACCGTGACATCGCCCCGACGTCAGTGACGACGCACGTCGCGCTATGAAGCACGCTAGTACGCGCTTCACGAGTTGAGCGACGCGCAAACAAAGTAAAGCAACAAATGTTTGTCTTGATGTACAACTATACTAAAGATGAGCTAGAAAATGCTATGCAATCCGTGAGGATAGATGTCTACGCGTCGTCACCCTCGGCTTCATCCGCTTGAGCCTGTGCTTGCTTAGCGCGTTCCGCTTCCGCCGCAGCGCGCTCTTGCGCTAAAACAGACGCCGGGTCATTCAACTCAAAGTTTCTTCGCGCATCCTTCAACTTGGCATTCATCTCGAGCAACTCATCAACACGTGCAAACTTCTTACGGTCATTGCGAATGACGTATAACAAGTCTTCTGTTTGCATGCGTCCCCGTCGTTCGGCGACTTCCATCGACCGGTGCGCTATGTTTGTCAAATACTCGACCAACATGTCTTCCATGAGCGCGATAGAATCCGGGTCGGGTTCTTTCGCATCACCAAAACCATACATCATATACGCCACTGTTTCGCGCGTCATCATAAAATAACCGCATCGTCAGTCACGCGACCGCGAGAGAAACGCACCAAAACCAAAACCAAAACCAAACGACTGTCGCGCGATCCCGCGCGCGCGCGCAAACGCCGCGCGCCGCGCCCCCATCCACACCCACACAACCACACAACCATCCTCGACGTCAACGCCAACTCAACACCATTCACTCTCCACCACACGCCTCGCCACACGCATCGACACACGCACAATCCTTTGCAAACGCTCCTCGTTTTCGTTTAAACACCTCATCGTTGCCGTCATCCACATCCTCGCGCGGCGGAGCCACGGGCGCGGCGCCCGACGCCGCGCCGCCCGTCGTGCGCGGTGCGGGTGCGCGCATGGCCACGTCCGTGGCTTTCGCCACCGGTACGTGCACCGCGGGCGGCGCGGCGTCGGGGACGACAATGGGAAACGACGACATTGTGTCTGTGTCCGTCGCGCAGTGTCGCCCAACCCCTAAAGCGCGCACGAGGGGCGAGGACGGCGGACGGAGGATGACGAACTCGGCGTTGGATGCGTCTCCGATGTCGTCGCAGTCGTCACAGTCGCGCGCGCGGTTTATATACTAGTATATATATAGGTACGGTGACGAAGAAGGAGACGAAGGGCGGCAGTCGCGCGACGGTGACGACGACGACGACGACGGTGGGGCGACTGATTTTGACGGATTGACGCACGGACTGCGATACCGATGGCGGCGGTGCCCGATGTGCGGGAACCACGGGTGATGGGGGTCGGAGACGTGGTGCTGATCGAAGTCAATGAAGGTGACCGCGCGAGTTTTGTCACCATTAAAGCCGAGGGGGAGGTGGAGATTGGGAAACGGCAGAGAGTACCCGTGAAGGCGTTGCTCGGGGCGCCGTTTGGGTCGACGTACGAGGTGATTCACGGCACGGGCGCGGTGGTTCGAATCGGACCCGAGTGCGTGGATCATGAAGATGTCGGGTCGGCACCGACGGAAGATGAACGTTCGAATAAGAATGTTTCGAATAAACAAGAAGGAGCGCAGCAATTGAGTGATGGAGAGATTTCTGCGCTGCGCAAAAAGTTCACCGCCGAGGAAGTCGTGGAAATCATCACCAGGTACAGCAAGACGTTTGAAGATAAAACTGCATTTGCGCAAGAGAAATATCGAGCGCGCAAGTTGAAGAAGCATATGTCAAAGTTTCTCGCTCGATTTCCATCGCCGCGACACGTGTGCGAACAATACTTTTATAACAATTCAAACAAGACGTCGTACATGCGTCACGACGCGCTTGCCATGTTGGTCAACTTGGGGAATATTGGCGCACACGCGCAGCCGATAGTTATAGACACGTGCGCTGGACTAGTTTTGGGTGCGGTGACGAACCGCATGGGTGGCTTTGGTCGACTCTGCAATGCATTCGTCGGTCAATCTCCCATGGGGATGGAAGCCATGTTGATGATGAATTTGGACGAAAATCACCTGGAAACAGTCAGGCATGCCGCCATTAGTGACCTTGTGGCGAATCGAAAGAAATCTCAAAATGCGTCCTCCGTAGATGAAAAAGCGAACAAAACCGAAACATCAACGGTTGAGGAGAGCGAAAAGAAGGATCGAAAGTTTATGAAGATTAAGTACGCGGATGACGAGCGCATGGATGAATTTGCTCGAGAAGGCTTTACGTCGCTCATTGTCGCTTCACTTTCTATCGAGCCGAAGGCGACTTTAGAGCAATTGTTGCCACTTTGTGCATCTTCTGCCCCGTTTGCAGTGTGGTTCAACGCCGCGCAGCCTCTCGCAGAAGCTTTGCATCATTTGCGGAACGAAAACATAGCCATCAACTTGACGCTTCATGAACCATTCTTGCGCGAACAACAAGTACTTCCAGGGCGAACGCATCCTGTGATGACCACCGATGCGGGAAGCGGTGGGTACATTTTATCCGGAATCTACGTTCCGAGGTCTAATAGCTCCGTTGAACCGGATGGTGGCGAGCACAAAGATAAAAAACAAAAAGCTTAGTATCGCGATAGCTCTGACGCGTGGTAGATATATATTAGAATATTCACTCAACACAACACCTCACAACTCGCGTAGCATCATGGCGCTTCGCAACGATCAGTTGCTTCGAGACTTACCCGGAGCCGCTGCTGAAGGCGGCGGCGTGGTTCGTATCGACGCTACGTGGGTGAAAACAGCCTCAGGACGGCGAGTCGTGGAGCTGAAGTTGTCGAGGCCGTTAGATTCGCTAGAGCAAGAGGCGGTAAAAGCGGAGGCGGAAAGCGATTGGTGGGCGGTGACATGTCGCATAACTATTCCTGAGCATCCAAGTAAATCGGTAGACATTAGTATGAGCGAAGATAACACGGTTGCAGCGCTCAAGACGCGCTTGCTTGCGTTGTATCCCGAGCTTTCCCAGGATGATTCTTTGGTAGACGTAGATTTCGATGAGCAGCTCGAGCGAGCGATGAAGCCGCAAAGCAAAAAGTCTGAGACGCCAACAAAGAGTCAAAAGATAGGTAAACCTGCGCCTCTCGTGCTCCAAAAGCCACGCGATAAAGCACAAGAGGAGTTGCCGCAAACCACACGAGTGAGAGAAAAACAAGAAACTTTTGGCATCTCAAACGTGATTGACGCTGTGCGTGATATGGTAGCACCAATGTTAGAGTCAGACGAAGATGAAGAAGTTCAAGATGTCGATAGGGAATCAGAATCGGGCGACGTACTTAAATTTGATGTTTATTCTGATGATTCTGATGATGAAAATGATGATGACGACGACGAGAGTAATCAGACATTGTTGAAAGGGCAGATGTTTGGCGGCGCACACGCAAAAAACATTATTCATTACTTACCAGCGCAAATGCACGAGTCTGCTGAGCAGAAGCTCATCTTGGCCCAACACGCACTCGAAATGTTATTCCCAAAAGTTGCGTCATGGCCACCGGCGGCGCATTTGGTCGCCGCCATCACAGCAGCTGCGTTCGTGGTTGAAATGATGGGATTCACACTCTGGGCGACCATTGCTATTTCAGTTTGCTATTTTCGCGTACGTGGTGAAGAGGCTTTACGAGTGCGTGCCGAGAAAAGGGCCTATAAACTACAAGCAAAACTTGAGACGAGAAAGAAGGATCTCGCTCGCATGAAATTTATAGCCGAAAGTGTATCTCAGCAAGGGCAGGTGCGCGCGCTCAATAGTACATTTTCGAAAGCTACTGATATTTCTTGGGCCAACACGACGTTTGCCGCAGCTTGGGCTGGATTTCTACGCGAATGGGTAAACAAAAAGGTGCAGACAAGTTTATGTGACAAGCTTGAGCAACAGCGGCCGGTGGTACTGGACAAAATTCAAATCGCTGATTTTGCGCTTTCTAAACGCCCACCCGCCGCTAGCGCGATTCGAGTCATTAGAAGCGAGACTCAGGCAGACGGAAATAATGTCGTAGAGTTGGCCATTTCATCATCTGGAGTTGGATTTTCTTTCCTCATCGATGCCAAATTGAAGCTCGGAATTCCATTCAAGATTGCCGTAAACTTTGAGGCAGCGAATTTGGAAGCTCGAGTGTCCGTCGTGTTTATACGCCATGCACCGTTTGCGAAATGCGTTCGGTTATCTCTCGCTGACGTTCCCAAAACATCGTTGCAAATCAAACCAGAAGGCTTGAGTGGCATCGACGTGGCAGATTTGCCAGGCATTGACATGTGGATTCGTAGCGCTATAGAAAAGGCGACAGTTACTCAAGTACTCGAACCAAACGCGTTGTACTATGACTCAGAGAAGCATTGGAACAATCGAAAGCGCGATACGTAGTAGCATGATAGCAATGTATGTAGATCACGGTCTAGTAGAATAAACTTATTTCGTTCGGCTAAGGCTATTTCTCTAATTTGCTACGTCGTCAAGTGATATTTATCACTTGAAAATCCACCACACGATGAGGAGAAAGACAATGGTGAAAAGCATCCCACCATAAACTAAGATTGCGTCTAGTCGTTGGCGTCTGTCTATCACGCGTAACAAGCTCGAGGACACTCCCATGTTATCCAATAGAGTCATCATCTTTCTCTTTGCGCCTCGCAACGTTGCGCTCTGCTCGCCCAAATTCCCAAGCACATTTGCACCAGTCTCGAGCAACTCATCCACCATGCTTCCGGACCTGCGAATAGATTTCATACTTCCTGACTCGGCATCGTATTCACCAACGAGCGAACGAAACTCGGCATCATCGGTGACACGGCGCATCAAATCGTCGCGTTCCTTTGCTTCATTCATACGTTTCGCCTCGCGTGACCCAAAACGATCCATCGACACTCGCAACTGATCCACCTCTTCGATGACGTTTTCTACTTTCCTCTGTTTTACGTCAATTTAAAACAAAATCGCCGTCAGTTTTGCATTCATTTATCGATAGAGAAGGCAAACGCGCTTCGGGGGCACGAAGAAAACTTGAAAGCGCGCGAGCGCGAGCGACCATCCGCAACTCGCCCTCATACGCGTCGTTAACGAGCAACATCCGCACTCAATGCACGTATTGCATGAATCTCTAACGCACCTTCCACACATCACTCTTTGCCATCGATTGTTTCATCGCTTGCACACGAAACTGTCGTTCAAGCTCGCTCGTAACTTTTGTCAATTCACCCATACGCGCCCGCATGTCTCTCGCGAGATTTTCATTACGCGCGCGTTTACCCTCCTCGTCCCGTTCGAGCTTTACTAATCCTTCTTGTATGTCAAAACACAATCGTCGCGACACCGCGTACAGGTCTTCGAGCGACGCCATCCGTGCGGCGGTCTCTGACGTTGGAGTGCGAGTCGCAGAAAAGCACGCAAAGTATAGCCGTCAGACGTGCGCACGACGACGACGTGACACGAAGCGGTGTGGGTGTGTATATAAACATATACTTACCGACGACGACGACGACGTTTGAACGCAAACACACGTAATATACGCGAACACGATGGCGTCTTGGATCGAAGATGCACAACGCGAGGATCTTCGCGCGCGCATGGATGCGTCGTTATCGGCGATTGGATTCCATTGTCAACGCACGCACGTTGAAGGACGCGTGAAAGCGGAGGAGATTGAACAACGTGCGTTTAGTGCGGCTGATGTGTCGAGCTCGACGACGAGCGGGTCACGACCGACGATCGAGGTCATGCGCTTGTACGTGAAGAAAGCCGCCGAGTTGATGCGCGAAGCGATCGAACAAGGCGCGGAAGACATTGGCGCTGGACAAGAAGGCGAAGACATGGATACTGATGAATTTGATGTCGGCAAGACGAGCAAAGATCGCGAGTTTTACACTCAACAGCGTGCCGAACAAGTGTTGGCGCCGCTTTTGGCTAAGGGTGCGGCGTACTCTAAAGTGCGCCTCAGTACTAAGAGTTTCGGTATTGATGCCGCCAAGGTGGCGAGCCGGGCGTTCGTCAACTTGGCGAAGACCTTAAAGGAAGTGGACTTGAGCGATACCATCGCCGGACGACCGGAGGTGGAGGCACTCAAGGCTATGGAAATTTTCAGCGAGGGCTTGACGGCGGCTGAGTTGACAGCGGTTGATTTAAGCGACAATGCTTTCGGCGAAAAGGGCGTGCGCGCGTGCCGAAAATTGCTCGAAGAGCAAAAGTCTTTAACGTCTATTGCATTCCTGAATAATGGAATCTCTGAGCAAGCAGCGCGAGCGATTCATGAATTGCTCGCATGCCCAGAAAAGCTCACGCGATTCCATTTAGATAAAAACATGACTGGTGACGATGGTACAGTGCACATTGCCGCCATCGTCTCAAAGGCGAAGTGCATGAAGGATTTCAAAATGGCTGGCTCGCGATTTTTCAGCGAAGGTGCTATCATGCTCGCCAAGGCGCTTGCTCAGGGAAACTCATTAGAGCGTCTTGACTTGAATGACAACAACGTGAATGAAGAAGGTGCGGCGGCACTCGTGGACGTGCTGCCGAAACATCCCAACCTTCAGTACTTGAACCTTGAAGCGACGGCTTTAGGAGAAGAAATGGGTGGTACGCTTCTTCAAGCTGTGGCACAGGGGTGCTCTAAGCTTGAAGTTCTCCACATTAGTAGCAACGACTTTATGAGAGAAGGCGCTGAAGGCGTTGCGCGAGCCATCGCAGGGATGAAGAATCTCAAGGTGTTAAGCATCGGTGACAACGAGCTCGGTGATTTCGGTTTCACCCAAATCTGCATGGCTTTGAAAGAATCTGGGGCGCCGCTTGTTGAATTAGATGCAAGCTGCAACGAATTACAACGCGCTGGTGCCGTAGCAGCCGCGCATCTTGCAGCGAGCAAGCCTGGCTTCCGTTCGCTCAACCTCGATGGTAACTTTATTCCTGACGAAGCTGTGGAAGAAGTCGAGAGTATCTTAAAGGCTGCGGGTATCGAAAGCGCGCTCTTACCAATGGAAGACAACGATCCGGAAGGTGAAGCGGATGACGAAGGCGATGTCGACGCCTTGTTGGGCGCGCTCGCATCCATTAAGGTTTAAGCAATGAAAATCGAAAATCTCATCACAAAATGTTATGACAAACAACAAGAACGTATTCATTCATTCATTTTTCTTGTACGTGTGTAATCACGCTATCGCTTGATCGTCGTCGTATGCGTCGTGTAGACACCCGTCTGGGATCATCAGCACTGGTACTCGGGCATAATTGAGAATGTACACAGCCGTTGATCCAATCACATGGTGAAGTAATGAACGGTGTCGCGTGCGATTACCGATGATGAGTAAATCCATCGATCTCAGGGCGTTAACATGTGCCAGAATTTCGTCTCTTGGATCACCAGAGAACAGAAGGATGGTATCGACTTGTCCCGGCTCCTTGAAATGTTGAATCAGTTCTTCACGCATGTCGACGTTGATTTCTGTCGTTACACGATTCAGTGTTGTCGCGTTCTCATCCGCCGCGCAGTGTATGATTTGCACATAGTCGTTCGTCTTCAAAATTTTCTTGTTCAAGCAGTATCGAACGAGTGTTTTCACATTGGACTCGTCGACAGCGATGCACACGCTGCGCCGTTTATGCTCGGCCTCTTTCATTCCGATGTAGGCGGCACCGACAGTATCTTCTCGTAAGTCAGTAATAGACTCGAATAGTCGAGTTCGGATGAGTAAAACAGGATTTGATTCCATCTTCGTTGTCACGTCCGCAGAAACACTCCCAAGAAGAAAACGATTTGGTATGGCCGGCGTGTGTCTTCGACTACCGAGCACGAGAATTGCGTCCGGTGGCGCGTCAAACTTCATGAAGTGAAGAATTGCAGAAGACGCAGACATTGAAGTTCTTAGTACGCAAATTTCGTGATGCAAGTACGCAGGAAGGTGCGTGTGAATATCGTACGCCAAAAACTTCGCAGCATCAGCCAATCCAACATACTGATAGGACATCAACTCAACTTTGCTCTGACCTCGCAAACTTTCAATATGCAAAAGTATCAAGTTCACATCATCTTTCGACGTCAGAAAGTGTCGTTTGAGCCATCGCCATGTAATTTTATCATGAATGCCATATCCGTAGTCAAATGCGACAACAACTGTTTGTCTCATTGTATGCGCGTCTGAATGTGAGGTGCATCGGAGTCAGCGACGCCTTTTTTACAAATCGATAGGCGAGAAACACGATTACGATCGCTCAACAAATATCGTATCGTCAATCTATAACAATTTCTAAAACTATATTTATTTCTTCTATGCATTCGTATCTTGCATCCAGAGTTTCAATCGGAGCTGTGCGATTCGTAAACGAAATGAAACTTCATCATCCACTTCAACCAATGCGGGAAAATCAGCAATATCTCCTGAATCAGTCGCTCTCGCCATAAGTACTCTAATTTTCGTTGAAAGATCAACATTTATGCCTGAATCGTTCATTTCCTTCAGCAAATCCTCAGCAGAGAGCATAAACAGTTTATATCCCACGCTTGGTACTTCATCTGATTCAGCTTTGCGCGTTTTGCTGTTATTATTATCGATAGAAACGCCGCTAGAAATAGACAAATCACTCGGAACAATGAGCCATGTGTCTGGCAAATTGTGTTTTTGCGCCGCAAGCAAAAGTTTGACTTCATCCTCGACCGATCGTCTTGCAATCGGCGCTGCGCCTTCGTGTTTCGCGTTTGCGCCCACCTCATATGCGAGTCGTATGTCTTGAGAAGTCTGACACGCTCGCACGAATACTTCTCCCAGGTGCCGCCGGAGTTGCGTTTCAGTAATTTTTTGCAATGACTCTGGCACCTGAATACTTTTAGTTTTGAATCCCATTTGAAACCCTTGACGTTTTACCGTTGCCTCGAGTGCACTTGGACTGCTAGACACGTAAACGCCACGTCCGGGCAAGTCTCCTCGGACGTCCGGCATCACCCATTGTTGCTTCATTTCATCCTTCGCCAATACATATCGAACCATAAAATCTCGCGGGAAATGTCTATCCATGCCCATGCATCGTCTTCGTGGCATCAACGCTGCGCGCGCGCCGTGCGCGCGCGCGTCAAATGCCCAATTCGCCTTGACGTTTTCCAACAAACGCTCAACCTCTCGTTCGCTATCGAAAGTGTCTGCTACGTGAGACGTCGATAGTACCTTCTGTGACACATTTAGGCATTTACTGCGTCGCCGTCGAGCGGATGTGGAGACTAAACTTGACACCTGCTCTCGCAACGCGGCACTTACAGTTGTTAGCACTTGACGCCGGGTAGACATCCTAAGCGCGTGTTTTAGCGCGCCTCTCGCACATAATCGTCGGTAAAGTGCAACGTCGAGTTTATTTGCAGTACTTGCACCACTAAAATAGGGATCGGCGTCAACGCTGCCCGTGCACGCGGTACAATGACGCGATTTTGTAGAGCGGTTCTGTACCCTGACTTGTCGAAATCATCGTGGCCGCGGTCCCCATACGACAGACGGCGACGCTGAATAGCGTCAAACTCAAGGAATATTGAACACAAACATCAAACGAACGATGTTTGTGATATTTATTGGCGACATGTTCGCATGCGCGCACATTTAGATCGTATGCGTTAGGCGAATCACTAGTGTTGGAGGTTGACGTTTAAATGATGTACGCACCAAAGTCAACGCCCGCAAGGGCTAGACGCTCGCTAGAGACAACGCAAATGATCTCGATAAGTATAGCGCGTTTTCTTGTACTCATGTTGGCGCTTGTTGGGACATTCTCGTGCGTGGGTGTTGAGGCACAGTACAACTCAACGGCGACAACATTGACATTAGAGCACATTTGGCCGGAAAGTGGAGCAGTGTACGAGTCGACAACGGTGTCGCTGTACGGGAGTGGGTATAGTAATGCGTTACCACCAGTAGGATGTAGATTTGGGGAAGTTGTCGCGGCAAAAGATGCAGCATCGAGTACGAGTACGAAGATTGTATGTTCAACTCCCACAGTGTTTGCTGGTTTTGTGGCTGTTGGATTGGCGCAAGCGACGGGGCGAAAGTACGTTCCAGGATCAGATGACTTGGTCGTAGACAACGGGCAACACTCTTTCGAGTTTGTCAAACCGTGGAAGCTGTCTCGAGTGAACCCAGAGTTCGTTTACAAAACTGGTGGGGAGGTTCTAAGACTCGTTGGCTCAGATTTTCGCCCGGGAATGCAGTGCAAGTTTGAAGTAGCTTCTCTTACTTCTGAGTTTCGTTTTGTATCTTCTGCGCTTGCGATGTGCGAAACGCGTGCATCAACTAGCGCAGATGGTACGGTGGCATTAAGTCTCACGAGCGACCATGCCGTAGGCGGAACGGAAGTGGCTATGTTTTACCAAACGTCTGCCGTCATTGATGGACCAGTCGTTTCATCGGGGGCACCAGGTAGTGACGTGCTCGTAGAGGTCTCTGATGCCACGCGTTTGAGCGATATTTTATACTCATTTACGTCTAGCCCGGTTCGCATCGGATGCTGGTTTGACGGTATTTGGGTTGAAGGATCTTTACTAAGTGAGACGCAACTCAGCTGCAAAGCGCCACTGACTGGCCCCGGCAGCGTATCTCTGAGCATCGTGGACATGTACGCTCAAAGAATGTTCCCAACAAACTCCACACAAAGTGGCTGGTATGGTTTTACCATAACGGACGAAGAAGTTATTGATGCGATCGTTCCATCATCAGGAACTGCTATGCGCTCAAATGTAAGGTCTGCGAGTGAAATGGTTGAATTCTATGGGACAAATCTCATCGCTGGATTCGGGTCAAGTGCGGCACGCTTGTGCTCCACATTAAATCCGGCAGCTTCACCAGTATTAGTGACCGGCGACGTCCATAGTAAATGTGACTTTCCAAGCGTACCATCTGAAACAGTTGCTCTTGCAGCTCTCAGTTATGGCTTCCACGCCGTCAGCAAGGGGAGCGCATCGTTGACATCGGCGCAGTATCTCATCGTATCACCGCCGCAGATTACTTCTGTTATACCTGGATATCTCCGCGAAGGCTCCTTAGCAACTTTTACCGGACAGAATATGATGGATGGTATTCGTTCCGCGTGGTGTACTTACGATGGAATTGCACTCGAGGCACATCAGGTGTCGTCTGCGTTGTTAAAGTGTCAAGTGCCACTGTACAGCGAGTTGCCAAGCGGATCTGTAACGACCGCTCATAGTTTAACATTAGGCGTTGTCGGAGGACAAACTGATAGTCTTAGTGCGGCAGGTGTGTCGAGTGTGAATTGGGTGCCACTCACTGCGGATTTAGCAAGTATAGTTTCAAGTCTAGGCTCAGTGGATGGAGGAACGCGCACAGTGCTGAAAGTCACAGGAGGAATAATTTCAGCATCGGCGTACTACACGCCGAAATGCCGATTCGGAACGATTTCTGTATCAGCAGAGCATGTACCTGGTGGAGGCGTGGTGTGTACCTCACCAGCGCACGTGGCGGCGACTGTAAACGTAGGCATTGATGAAGAGTCTGCGGTAACATTTGAGTACGTTGCAAACGTCATTTTTGACGTTGACTCCATCGTCCCGGCAGGTTTGCCTAAAGCATCTGGTGGAAACATCACGCTTCCTCTGGACTCTACTCTGTGCAACAGTGTGCAGCCTTTACAGTGCATATTCTCCACCACGTACGGTCCTCAGTGGAGATCAACTGCAGCCTGGTGGGCGGGCAGTTGCGTGTGTAAGACTCCAGATGACGGCGGTGTTGGTTTTGCTGTCATGAGCGTCGTCGTGAAGGCTACGAAAGATTCAAGTGACGTTGCATTTGTGGATGAAGCGGTTGGACAGTACAATACGTATGAGATTCAATCCATTACCCCTGCCATCGATGTTTTCCTTCCACTTGGAGCGAATTGGATTCAAGCGGAGGAGATTATCCATGTTACTTCTTCCGATGGTACGCTCATTGGTAGTGGAGATTCGAGCCCATGGTGTGTTTTCGCTCAGGCTGGTATATATAATGGCACGACGTTTTACAGTCAGGCGACTTTCACGTCGAGTACGAACATGAAATGCGCTGTGCCTGGTATGGATTCGCTGATTGCCAGTGGGCAGAGTGGTTTTGACGTCTGGGTGAGTATTTGCGTGTCAACCGAATACAGCGCCAGCGTCTGCAACGCCAATGCAGGCACGCGCCTAAGATATGAGCAAAGAGTATTGGCATCCACAATTACTCCAGTCAACGGAACGCAAGACGGTGGTGACATGCTCACCCTCTACGACGCGTCTATCATCAAGTCGTTTGGTGCAAACATTCCTAGTTGTCGGTTTGGGACTATTTTCCCGGTTGCCGCAACCCTTGTCACTGGAACTGCCGATCTCAACTGTGTCTCGCCTGCGCATATCGCGGGTACGGTTCCAGTGAGCGTTCCCCCTATAGGTATCGGAACGACGATCGCAACCTTTACATATCTCGCCATCGACACTTCGGCGGCGGCGCTGTCTCTCACGTATGGCACTGACACTGACGTCATCGCGTATCTCATCGATCCGACTCCCATGATCACAGAAGTGTCCCCTTGGATGGGGTGGAGCGGTAGTGTGGTCTCTTTGACCGGTACAAACTTTCCATCTGGGCCAGATGTGCGCTGCAGGTTTGGCTCGGTTTCCGTGGATGCTCAAGTAATCTCTACGGCGTTAATACGCTGCGGTGGAACAGTCCCGGTGACTTCCGATCCCATAGAACAGCAGCTGATGTCGATCACAACGAGCGACGGTTCAACAAATGCAAATATCACCACCATGCAGCATTACATCGTCAGCAAAGGCGATGTTAGCTCTGTGGATGCTGTAGATGGGTGGCAGGAGGGAGGTAACCTGCTCGCGGTCAAGGTGGCCACGTGGTCCCCAGAAGGATACACATCGTGCTTATTTGGTACGATTTCCGTACAGAGTAGAGGTGGTAACGGGTATGGTGCGATCGGTAAAGCATCAGTTTCACAAGCATCTCAGTGGTGGTCTAGTTCTTCAGATGAAACAAATGTCGAGTGCGTTTCGCCTGCTCAAAAGGCGGGAACAGTGTCATTTGGTGTCTCAATTGCGGGGACGTTGACAAAGTCATTCGATGGCAATGTGACGGCTTTCACGTACATTTAGTAGAATTAATGCTATAGCTAGTTCACAATCTATAAGAATTCGTTTGTTTAACATCGTCACTCATCGTGAGAATACGATTACCAAGTTCCCGAATACCACTTGTTTGAGTCGTTAAACGGTGAGCGGCGACTCGGGGAATCGCTCGAGGTGAATGCTTTGTTCTTCGCTTTCACGCGTGCATTTTCCCATTTGATGAGCGCTGTACTATCGTTCAGTACATTATACGCTTCGCCAATCAATTTAAAAAGTCTACTCGAAACATCTGCCCGTGCGTCCGAAAGAGCTTGAGAAGCGCCGCCTCGTGATGCCTTGTCCGGATGATGACTCAATGCAAGCTGTCTGTAGCACTTCTTCAACTCATCGCTCGACGGTTTGGCTCCTACACCAAGTAATCGACGCCAGTTGATTGGCGTACCAGCTTGCAGCCGTTCTTCAACAGTTTTCAGGTACGACAGTACTTTTGTTCGTTCATCGCTAGAAAGCGACATAGTGAGCAACGCTTCATACGTCGCCTTTGCATCAGATACCATATCTAGTTCAGTGTATATGGCGGCTAATCTACTATGCGCCTTGGCGTAAGTGGGTGCGAGAGCACATGCTGCGCTAGCTGACGCAAGCGCATCAACATAACGCTCCGTAGCTTGCTCGCACGCGCAAATGTTGGACAGGAACAAAGCTTGAAGTGTCTTCGAATATTTGCACATTCCCAGCGCCTCAGAGTACATGCGCATGGCATCTCCATAATCGCCTGCACTGAATGCAGTTTTACCTCGTTCTTTCAACTGATTTATATCGTGCGCTCTCTGCGACAGGATCAAAAGTTCCATCGGATTTATCAAAACGTCTTCAAACTTGGGAGACCCTGTACCGTTTCCATTCATAGATTCAAGAGCAGGCATCAAAGGCGCTAAGCTTTCTAAGCAATTGCCGATATCGGCCAACTCAAAGTAAATTCGCGCTCTTATGCAAAGCCTACGAATATCCTTGACGCTGACATCTTCAACCAACTTCTCTGCGGCATCTAAATCCCCAGCAAATCGCAGTGCCTCTGCTTTCAAAGTGGCGATGAACGAGGACTGAGGTGATAGCTGCGAAGCAATTTTCAGTGATTGCAAAACGTCTTCAACAAATTTTTTGTCGCGGCCGCCGTCATCTTCCTGGTCGTTGCTTTCTTCTAGTTCACGAAGTTGATACGCAACTTCATCAACGATGTGTTGTGTCACCTCCAAGTCATTAAGCACTTGTTTCGCGTCCAATTTCTGATCGTTATTCGAAAATTTATGATTGATGACGTCAAAGGCTTCTTGTTTTGCTTCTTCGAAATGGCCGAGCTGGAGTAGACAGCGTGCTAAACGGATTTGTGCCTTGAAATGAAGTGGCTCTAACTTTAACGCTGCACAGCAATCTTCAGCTGCAAGCAAAGGGCTGCCAAGCATCATGTGCGCAGCAGCGCGATTTGAAAACAATCCAACTTGAACTTTTTTGCTGTCCGGGAGATTAATAACCTCCAAGTGTTCGAGAGCGGATGTATACAACTCCAAAGCTGTGTTAAAATCATCCTTGCGGAACGCATCATTTGCAGCCACTTTATCGCGCTCTATAAACGCGCGCACAAGAGTAACCTTTTGCGCCGCAGCTTCTTTCAAATCTGCTGTGCTAGACGCCGGTGAAAGTACAACGAATTCAATGTATCGCTGCGCTTTTTCTAATTCTTGGAGCTGTAAGCAACACGTTGATGCGCGCAAAAGCGCTCTCGCATGATTACAATCCACTTTGAGCACCATCTCACACTCTGTGAGCGCCTCTCGCGTATGTCCCAGAGAAAAGAGTGCTGCCGCGCGGTTCACACGCAGCCATAACTGCGATGGTTGCACAAGTACGATTCCGCTTACTTCAAGCTCGGCGATAGCGTGCGAGTATGATTGCTCGGCGGCGCCAATGTTGCCGCACTTGAACGACGCATCTGCCTCTCGCCTGTGTTCATCGGCTCGCCTCATCGCCGCAGCTTGTAATGCCGCCAGCTGCTTAGCTTTCGCTTCTTCTTCTTTGCGCTCGAGTTCGTCGTAGACGAGATCTTGCTGCATTTCAAATTCTTTCGTCGCCACAGCAAACTCAACGGCGTACATACCGTGAATTTCCTCCGCTTCCTCCAATGTCTGTCTTGCGAGCTCAACTTTCTCCCAACTATGCGCCAACTTGAGCTCTAAATCAACTTTTCGCAACTCTAAACGTCGCAACTTTACTTCTAAATCGGCATCGACTTGAATCCTCCGTAAGCTAACGTCTTCATTCAACGAAGATGATGAAGAAGAAGATGACGCCGCGCGTCGGTCAACGTCACCCGTCAGCGACTCGCTCACGCGGATTTGCATAACCCTGGAAATCCCATACGCATCATCCGACGCGTCTGTGTCGTCGTTGTCACTCGCATCACTCGAAGGCGTGCTATTCGACGCATGTTCGTCTTCGCTATCGCCCTCTTCGTCGTCGTCTGTATTCGCGCGCGCGTCTGACAGCTGCGCGGTGATTTCTTCTCGCAACCTTCTCAACGTCGTCGTCTTGGCTTGAATGTCATGCGTCACGCCATCGATATCATACGTCGTGCTCGTACCCCCGACGTCTTCGTTCATCATGCGTACGCGTCTGTGCGTCGTCGTCCACACCAACGTCGTCCCACGCGAATTAAACCACTCTCACTCGCTCGAGTGTGACGGGCAATTTTAAAAACTTCTCTCACACCGTTGCGCGCGCGTTCCATGCGTTGACGACGACGTTGACGACGACACGAGGGGTGACTATGGCGCGACACTAACGTCGTAATAGTCGTCGTCGTGTTCGTCGTGTTCGTCGTGTTCGTCGTCGTCGCGTCGTCGCGTCGTCGTATGTCACGTATGTCATTCATTCTTCACCCAGTCAACGACCAGCCGCGCCGAGGCCGTCCTGTGCACGTGCACGCGCACGCACGCCGTCGCGTCTCGATGTCGCTCGAGACGGACAGACAGACGACGGTGGCGGCGGTGGATGGATGCGATTGAGCGACGCGACAGAGCGACGCGACAGAGCGACGCGAGGGAGACACACGCGAAAAGACGAATACGCGGTAGATTGATAGATATCACACGCACGCACGCACGCGCGAGGATTCGTCGTCATGCCACCGCGCGCGACAAAGAAGACGAAAACGAATGCGACGTGCGACGGAGGCGGGTCGCGAGGCGCGCACGCGGGGAAGGCGATTGATTACGGCACGGATGAAGACGACGACGACGACGACGACGACGACGACGACGACGATGGATCAGATGACACGGATGAGATCACGGTACGATCACGATGACGACGACGCGAACGACGCCTAGCGCGCACTGGGAAGAAGACAAGGAAAAAGGTGACAATTAGACACTCGAGACTGACGAGCGCGCGCTTTCGTCGTTGACGTGTGTGAAACAGGTGGATTTTGATTTCTGCGATCCCAAAGAGGCAGATTTTCATGGACTCAAAGCGTTGTTTAAGGGATATTTAGACAATACCGAGTTTGCGTGCTCAGACTTGTGCGATTTTGTCATCAAGCAAAAAGCTGTCGGAACGGTGGTGAAGACGAGCGACGAAAGCGAGGACCCACTCGGAGTGACGACGGTGATTAGCTTAAATCGATACAAGGATGAAAATTTCGTCAAGGATATTAAAAAATATGTGTTGAACAAGTGCCCAGCGAAGGATAAGAAGGCATTTGAGAGCGTTTTGAACGACGCTGCGACTGGGTTGATTATTAATGAGCGAATCATCAACGTACCACAAGAAGCAGGCGAACCTTTGATGAATACTTTGTTTGAAGAAATTCGTTACGCTACAAAAGACGAAGAAACGGATGAAGCTCGCAAGTCGTTCGAGTTCAAAAACTATATTTTGATCAGTACACTGTACGAGGACGACGGCGAAGACGAGACGCCAGCGGATGGTAAAAAGCGCAAGAAAGGACAAGCTGTTAAGCAGCGAATCTTTCCACGATTAGAAGAAGAACTTTTGCTCGAAAATTCAAAGATGAATTTTGAGTGGCAAGGTTCCGGAGGTGAATCGAACGAAATGGCTGAGCTAGTTCCGCGTCGTTGCTGCATGGTTGTTGAAGCGAGCAGCATCGCAAACTTCCTGACAGAAATCAAGAGTATATTTGAGAACTTCTAATAACGCACATGAGTGCTAATGATGTAGTAGTAATAATTTTCCAAGATTGATTCACTACATGTGGCTAACATCTATCCTAACCCAAAAGATTTCTTCGTACGCGCCTCGACACGAGCACGAGCGGCTTCACGACGTTTCAGTGCCTCAAGCTCCGCCTTGTCAACCTTTTTATTCAGCGCCACTGCTGGTCGTTTTCTAGAAACATCAGAGGTCGTGCTTGTGGTAGTGTAACCCAATCCTCCCCCAAGTTTAGCGTCGAACGTTTGACCGCCGGTTGCAGCGAGCGTTCGAATCGCCCCTGCTTGCGTGCGTGCCTTGGCTGCTTCAAACTTTGGATGGTTGGTACCGTAACCCAGATTGAACGCACTCGTCGACACTGACTTGTTCTTCTCCCCACCTGCAGATGATGACGGTGCCAGTTTATCCGATGCTGTGCTACGCTGAATTGATTTCGCCGCAGCAATGGCATATGCTGCTGTTGGGGTGGGATGTGTGCTTTGCTTCTGCGCCGGTGCCGATGCCGCGAGGTTCACTGTTCCTCGAGCATACGGACCCAGAGCATATTGTTCAGACTGAGACCCAGGTGTAGTAGTGCTAGAATTCACGCTCGGTGGTGGCGGTGCGCCTTGGGGAGCAGTTTTCGACCAAGCCTTCGTCCCGTTATTGAAGTACAGCCTTGTCTTTGGGTCGAAGTAGCAAGCTGACTTGGCGTGCCAGTAATAAGATGAACGATCGTCAAATTTCCATGCCCCTAACGTCTGTGTCGCTCTATATTCAGCTTCTTCGCGCGCATGAAGTTCTCGCTCGATGGCTTCCTCTAGCTCTCTCTTAGCATTGGCTTCTTGTTCACGCAAACGCGCACCAGCGCCTTTCGGCTGCGGGCGTACCGCCGCTGCCTCTGTGAGTCGACCTTCAGCGACAAGATCGGCAGCATACGCCTGAGCAGCCTTAGCTTCAATCTCTGCCAAAGTTTTCTTCATTTTATCCGCCTCTTTGGCCTCTGCTATGGTTTTGTGTTTGATGTCTTTGAGTTTGCGTTCCACATTCTTCTTGTGCTTCTCGCTCTGCTCGTGCATGCGCTTGGCATTCCCGTGCGGCTGGATGAAACATTTACACAATGCGCACCAGTCCGCACGGGAAGCAGAAAAGTATTCATCCGCCATCGCGGTCGTACGCGCGCAACGCCGTGGGCGTTTCGCGCGTCCACGTGTGCGACGCTTGAGCACGCACGTCTCACTCACAACTTTCGCTTGGGACGCGCCAGACTCAAACCTGCGACGAGCCAAAGTCGAGTGTGAAAACCGTGATTTCCGCCGCGCGTGCGTGAAATCGCGTGAATTCCGGGGAATAGCGTGCATTAAAACCCTTGTACGTGAATCTATTGGCAGAACGATCGTGCGAGGACGTTCGCGACTGCATTACTCGACATGATGGCACGCGTTTCACAAGCACCTCTTTACCTCGGGAGTGCAGCAGCTCGCACGTCGAGACATGCGCATAGAGAAGTTTCTGTGCCTCTTGCAGGTCGTCAGGCGGTCATCGTGAATCTTTTTAACAAAAATAAGGTGCGCGCTCTGTCGCTTTACCACCTTGAAAGCGTTCATTTGCCCTAACCAACGCTACGCGCAGGAGCCTGACTGGGATGGAATGGAGAACAAAAAGCGGACAGTGTCAGACGAGATAGGTACGACGAGCGCGAGCACGTAGTGCGGTAATCCAACGTTTGGACATCATCGAAAACTTGTCTTGTCTCGGTACAATCAGTGGCCATGACGTCGGAATGGAATCGATGATGTTTCCATGTACCTAACAGAGGACACGTTGCACTCCGCGCGACAGGTCGACGACAATTCGCAAATCGCAGGGCAAATAATGGAAAAGATCGAAAAGACTTGTATACAGACAATTGGGATGGGTACGTTGTGTTGTGATGAAACGTGCGTCGATGCGCATGGCTTTCTACAGCGTTTTCGCATCAAATCATGCTTTTGCACTGACGCTAATTTAATTAATTCACAGGAGTGAATATAAGGGCAGTTCATTCAATATCTTGAGCGTTGTAGCCGGACTCTTCGTACTCGTTCCTGTTGGGTTGTTAGTTTTCGCGTATACGTCTTACGGGACGCTTTGGGGCTAACTCGTCGCGCTAGGAAGAATTATTGTTAATTAAATGATTTTAATTATTTCAAGGATGTAATTTCCTGTCTACAACCACGAGGAACATCTACAGATGACGGCTTGCTCCATTCTTTCCGACCACGAGTGGAGTCCGTACTTATTTCCATGAGCCTGCGCATCATTTAAAAATGTGTGATGATACGTTCGCGAGCTCACGATGCGAATTTGGTGCGAAATCAGTCATGAAGAGTATTTAATTCTAATTCAATTAATTTCTTGAGCTTGTGCGCGTACCTTCTGCCGATGTCGCTGTGATGGTGGTCAATAATTAGTTATTCATCATCTTGATTATCATGGCTGTGAAAAGACTTGCGATTGCGTATGATTCACACGATTTTCTTTAATTCAAGAAATAATTAATAATGCGTACTTTGCACAGCGCGAGAAGATGGAGCACGGAAGACTTCTGTGCGCACCCGCAAGACACGCGCGCGACTGAGAGTGTTGTCACGATAGAGAACTACGACCGTGCCGATACGTGCGCCGTTTTGCACATCGTATGCGATACATGTTGTGCGATTTTTGGTTATGTCCCACGGTGCGGTATTGGAACATCTAATATTTAATTGAATCGCGTTCCGTGCGCGAATCATCGTCGTGCAGCCTTCGTTCGCGTTAGATGAATTATTTACAATTATTAGTTTGCAATTTCGTTCCTAAAATCTCAAGATTCGTTCGTGTGTGATTGAATTATTTTCGTGGCATAATTAATTCATGTTTTCCATGTCAGAAGGTGAACCGACCATGTCAGGGGTTTTGACGGCGCGGACGTCACTCATGGCGTGCGTTCTCGTCCAAGCCGCGCGTTTCACGCACACTGCGACTAAAGTCGCAACTCCTCGTCGACTCGATCGTTCGGCTCGTCGTCACCGCTCGCGCATCGCCATGTCCGGCGTACGCATCCAGCGCATAGAAACGGAAGATGCGCGCATGGCACAAATCGTCATCCACAACGGCATCTGCTACCTTAGCGGCCAAGCTGAGCTCGGTGATGACATCACAGAACAAACGAACAACACTCTTGCTGAGTGCGATCGCTTGCTCCAGCTCGCTGGGACGAGTAAAGAGAATTTGTTGACGTGCATGGTGTGGCTCAAGACCATGGATGACTACGCGGCGTTCAACGCGGCGTACGCGTCTTGGATCGATCCCCGCTCAAAGCCCACGCGCGCGTGCGTGAAGTCCGACATGGCACTTCCAGAATACCTCGTTGAGATTCAATTCACCGCAGCCATGCCCGATGGCACGCGCTCGACATCGAATATTGTGTAATACCAAACCTCGCCTCGCGGGTTGACAATACCACCAGCCTCGCTGGCTCTTTGGCCCTTGGTTTTGGCGCCAAATAATCCAACACACATCGGCGTCATAAACACCCTCGCAACGGTGACTGTGCTAGCACCATTCACACTGAACCGAGAGAACGCACCATAATCACTATACATATGGTATTTAACACCCGAACGGGCGCGCAGTCGTACACGTAGCGTCGTGTTTCAAGAATTCTCTCGCGCACACACCGTATCGGGGTGACGTTCGCCGCGAGAAGCGATCGCCCTACACCCACGGTCCGTATGTTTACGTTGCGGGTATTTCCAACGCCGACATGTGTTGTAGCTAGACTTCGACGTTCGCGAACGTCAAACGTCACGTATGCAACGAATAACGGAGAGAAAGCGCCGAATGAGCGCCGAGCTGCGATTGCCAGGCAGACCTGGACGGCATCCGTCAGACGCCAACAAAAGCAACGCGCGATCACGACTCTAATTGACGTCGAAACCCCAGAGATCGTCGTCAACGAGTTCAAATCGGATATCCTAGATAATCCGTCGAAAGACTTTGAGAGACTGGAAGAGTTGAAGGAGTTCCACGCACGACACGGTAACACCTCGGTACCAACTGGATCTTCTCTCGGCAACTGGCTCACGAAAATGCGGATGCTGAAACGTCGTGGTAAACTTACACAAGATATTATCATGTCATTAAATACTCTGGGGCTCGAATGGGAGCCCATGCAAAGACGTAAGTATGCTCGGGTCGAAGAACTACAGGCGTTTAAGCAGGAACATGGTCACATACAAGTCCCGACGAATAGCTCTTTGAATCGATGGATCAGACGGCAACGCGTATTAAAGCGAGAAAACAAGCTAGATGCTGATATCATACGTGCGATGGAAGATTTGGGTGTGGTTTGGGAACCTAGAATGTCGTTTCATGAGCAAAACGAAAAAATATGGCGCGCTCGTATCGAGGATCTTAAGACGCTCAAGTCTCAAGATGGGAAACTTAGACCAACTAACTCGTACCCTCATGCCATGAAAAGTTGGTTGTATCATCAAACACGCTTGTTTCGTGAAGGCAAATTGAGTGCAGAGCGATGCCAAGAGTTAAGAGAGCTTGGTGTTGTATTGAAGTTGACGAACCGTGTATCGTGGGATGGACGACTCGTGGAACTCATCGAGTTCAAACGTATGAATGGTCATTGCAACGTACCAGCGACATGGCGTCACAACAAGGAATTGGGTTTCTGGGTAGGTACACAGCGTAAGTACAAGCGTGCAGGGAAACTCAGTGAAGAACGCGTCGCGGCGCTCACGTCTCTTGGCTTTGAATGGGAGCCCAAAAAGGCTGTTTCCAGGATGAAGAATGGCTTGCGCGCCAAAGCATCACCCTGGACAGTGTCTAACACGAAAGCGCACGATGAAGGTCCTCGAGTAGAGATAAGCTGGATTGGCGGCACGGACGAAGAATCAACGAGCGAAGAGACTTTCTTATGGGGTCGCGCGTCAAAACAGTACGAGGAGAAGCAGCAAGTTGTCTTTGACGACATTGAAAAATGGTGGCAAGAAGGAGCATCAATCAACGGAAGTCCTCAGAGCATGGTGAATGGGATGAGGCTTAATCATCGTATCGGCATCGGTAAACATGCTCGCAACATCAAGCCTGATATTCTTCTTGAGATCTCGTCGCCCGCCTTGGAAAAGCGCACGTGGGGACTCGTCGTCGAAGTCGACGAGTTTGCTCACAGGCGTGGAAGCAAGAGCAACTACGACTGGACGAGTGAAGAGTCAAGAATGCGTGCGTTACAATGTGCGTTAGCAGTTCCCTTGAAGATTGTGCGGTTCAACCCTGATCCAACGACTGATGATGACAGAAAATTAGAAGATCGCATCGTCGAGCTCATCGACCACCTCGAGCGCGCCGTCGTCGAACCACCAATTCGGGATTTAGAAGTATCGTATCTCGCTTACGATTAATTAAAGTGTATGTAATTTTGTACGTAAATGTTGTTTGTATCAATTCATGCGTGTTATTGTGATTCATGATAAAAACAGCGAGTAAAGTATTACAAAATTGTCGGGCTAGCGGGTTGTTTTGTTAGAATGTACACGTGCGAGCCTGGGCGCGGGAAGAAACTTGCCGCCAAAACTAGTCAAAAAACGCGGCAGCGACGAAGAGGGACAAAATCCCAAACTCTGAAACCACCGTGGATGGAGAGGAGATCCCTGCTAACGGAACGATGTCCACACGCAACCAACCTTGAATGGCACCGCCGAGAGACGAGCCCACAATCAAGGCGCCGAACGCCAAGAGCACGGCGCGTCCAAGCTTGACGCGCTTCTTGTTCATGTACCACACCGTAGCTCCAAGCGCAGCAGAAATCTCCAATCCAGGAGGGCTGTCAACACCAGCCGGTTGAGTCAATCCTTGAATTAACGTCACGAGAGCGATCGCCCCGAACACCGCGCTCGTTTGCGATAAAGTATCATTCGCTGGCTTTGAAAATGTCGGCGCAGCCGGAACCGCCGAACTCACGTCGCGCGCCCACGGCGGCAACGCCGCCTTGATCTTCGCCGCTTGTGGCACAACATCCGCATATCTCACCTTGTTATCCACCTGGGTTTCCCCTTTCGTACGCTTCATGAAACTCTTCATGAGCAACACGTCGTACGCCTCTTCGACCTCGGCTCGCTTGGTTTCGTCGTCGACGTACTCTTCGAGCAATTTGTTCTTTGCCCGCACGAGCTCATCGCTCGTGGCGTTGTTCTTCAGTCCTAAAACCTTGTTTGCGCGATCTTGATCGAGCGGTGCGCCGCGATTACCAGTATCCCCCGCGCCCTGCGAATTACACCTCGTCATCAACCGCGTCGCCGTCCGTCGTTCACGCAACGTCGTCGTCTTCATCCCCGATGGTCCCCGCGCCGCGTTCGCGGTCGCGTTCGACGACGACGATGGGCGGGACGTGCAGTGCGTGGATGACCACGCGCGGGTGCATTGAACGCTGACGCTGGTCATGGTAAACATCTATATCTACGCCTGCGATGTGTTTAACACGTCGTCGTCGTCAACGTGTGAGGTGCGCGGTTGATGGATTGGTTCGTGGATTGCGATCGCACGATCGCGGCATTGGTTTCGAGATTTTTTCATCACCGAGACCTCGACCTCGGTGGTGACTGCGTGGGATGTGTGTTGTCTGGATGGGTTCACGTGCACCGTGGGTGACGACACCGCGCGACGCCTAGGCCTAGGAAGACGACAGCGATAGGGATGACGACGAGGACGAGGACGAGGACGAGAACGAGAACGAGGACGAGAACGAGGAGGACGTGAGAAGAAGGACGACGACCAACGCATCCATCGCCGCACGCGCGCGAGTCGCTCCTGGGTGGTGGTGGTTGATTGACGCCAATGGCGAACCCGGCGAAGACGTTGGAAGGGATCATCAAGGCTATATGTGATCGAACGACGAATGATATTGATGAAGACAAACTCAAGGCGTTGAAAGGGATCGTGCGGAGAGATGAGAGGGCGTTGAGATACGCGCACGAAGTGCTGATGAAGACGCTGACGAGGAGTCGATTCGCCGGGACGCGCGAACGAGCGGTGCGAGCGATGGATGAGTTGTTCACGAGATCGGTGTTATTTAGACAATTGACGTTGGAGCATATAGATGCATTCTTAAAGTACGCCGTGGGTGTGGATGACGACGTACCGCTACCAGATGAGCCCAAGGGTGAGGCGGAACGGTTGCGACAACGCGCCGTCGAAGCGCTCAACGCGTGGGAGACAAAGTTCAAGCATGCGCACAAGCAACTCACGATTGTGCGGAAGTTTGCGATGGATAAACTTGGTGAGGAAGCGCCCGAAGCGAAAGCGGCAAAGGCGCGCCGAGTTGCTGAGGAGAAAGAGCTCAAAAAACAGCAAATGTTACGCGACCAATGGCGCGCGACGCGAGAAGACACGCAAGCCATGGTTGTTGAGATCCACGGCGCCCTCGCCGCCGCGCGAGAGTGTTTTAAAATGCTGTTCGACAAATCATTTGTCGACGAATTCGTTGTCATGGCGAAAGCTGGTGGAGGTGAACGACCCGCGACTGGAGATGACGACGAGTGGGAAGATGTTGACGACGGTGCCGTGCGCGAATGGCCAGCTGTGAACGATAAAGACACGACGGAAGATGGCACGATCGCACTTCGCGAAACAAGTGAGAATGCACCCATCCTTGAGCAGCTGCGTGGATTGTATCGTTCGACAAAGGTACGATATATCCCACGTCTCGCCGAAACGCTTGGAATTCTCGGCCGAATTCAACCTGATGCCACGGATGAGTCTAGCGGCGACACTCTCACACAAAATGAACGTTCGACCATGGTTAACGTCGCGGGTGAATTAAAGCAGAGTCTGCATGCGCTCGTGCAGCGATGCGAAGCCCTACGCTTGATTCAAGAATCTGTCAAAAATTCAAATATCCCGAATGCGAATGCTCCCGAGCACGTGTTGTCAGCAGGACAAGACGACGATGACGACAAAAGCGAGGAAGATATTGAGTCGAGGCGAGGAGCATCACAACGCGCCATCGATGCGCTTCTCGCGAGGTCGTCGAAGCGTCGTCGAAGAAGTGTTGCCGAGAGTCGAGAGGCGGCAAAGAGCGCGAGCAAAAACGACGTCAACCGCCGCGCGCGTAAAATGCTTGCGAGCGAAATTAAGGCACACAACGACGACGTTTTAGCTACTATGGGACAAGACGTTTTTGAGTTTGAACGCCAACGTCAGAACACCGCATCTGAGGCTTTGGCAAACGACTTGATTGAGGAGGAAATTGAGCGCCACAAAGAGTTGACATCGCGCGGAAAAACGCCGCGAGACCGCATCGAAAATAGCTTGAAGAATATGAGGGATAGACGATAGAATTCTAGCACCTAGATCTAGATAATATGATATTAATACACATGATACCTACCACGCTTACAAGCGATCTATTGTTGCTTCTTGACGCTTGTCACGTGCCCGAGCTTCTTCTTGCGCTGCGTAAACATGTACGAATACAGCGAATAAAACAAGAATGGATACACGATCAACAAACCATTCAAAAACGTCACGTAATCAAATGCAAAGTTGAATGCATTTGGCATCGAAAACGAGTACATATTCGCCTTGCGTGCGAACGCCCGTGCGTCGTACATCAACTTCATCTCCGCTCCAGCGCCGAGCGGATACAATGGAATAAAAATTGTATACCGCAACCAATTCAACCACGACGGGCACTGGGAATACAACCCTAACGCATACGACGGGTACCTGACCACTTCTGTTAACGCCCATGCGATCACGAGCGCGGTCGCGGCGACCGTTCCGTGCAACGCGCCCACCGCATCAAGCGCGCACATCAACACATGCGTGCGCCCGCACCACTGCATGAGCGCCGCCCCTACGGGACTTCGCGTGATTCCAAGCATCGAATGCGCGACTTCTGCGAACGAAGCAACTTGGAATGTCACCACAAAATCTCTCACGATGTCATACGGCGATGACTGTAGCTGCGCTCCGCCTCGCGCGCGCGTTGGTTGTTGGTGAAACTCCCACGCGTGTTGCGTGGCGTGCACAAGCACGTATGCCCATCCACAGGCTTGGATGACGTTATACGCAATCAAATATCGCTCTTTCATCGATCGTCGCGCCATATCCGTCGTCGCCGTCGTCCCAAGTCGTCGTTCTGTGACGACTATATACCCTAACCGCTTAAATCAACGTCGTGGGCGTCAGCTGAATGGCCAAGATGAAAGGCGTGTAAACCAACCAAGATATATCGGCTTCAATGCTGCTAAATATGGAGAAACGTGTCCCGTGAGAACCTGCCTCGACTCGGGTTTTTAGCCTACCCACTGGGACAAATCCGTGCAAGTGTTTGCGTGGCGAGAGGACGTGGTGGATTACCAGACCATCACAGCACGATCTAGAATCGTGGCATCGTCCGTTCGTCTGCAAAACATCGTCTCGGGACGCAGACGTTTCGCCCATGGAATGTCTGGAAATCCCAAGACATTTATTGGCCAAGACAGTCGAACGGTTATTGCACGATGGCTTACCTCACGCGCCGTCGAGGACGACGACGACGACGACGACGACAACGGCCGTGCACGACATCATGTGATATAAATATATCGTCGGCCGACGCCACTGGACGCGCGCGTGGCGGACAATGACATCCGACGCACGACGACATCACGGCCACCACTAATCCAACCGTCCCCAACCACATCGCGCGGACACCAAAGACCGTCACAGCGCGTCGTGCGTGATAGGTTGTGCGTATACATAGACACACACTCACACATCCAGATCACCGCGAGGTCGCGAAACACACCGATTCACGCGCACCGATCGTCGTGCGTGCGTGCGTCGTCGTCGCCATGCCGCTTCGCTTTCACGAAACCAACGACCGCGACCAGGACGACGACGACGATGACAAGGCGCGGTTGATGACGGCACCTACGAGTACGACGACACCGACACCTCAGAGGAGGGAAATACACACCACAGGTGGTGCGTCGTCGATCTCGACTCGCGAGGTGAAGCTGGCGATTGAAGGCATGACGTGCGGGGCGTGCACGTCGGGTGTCGAACGCGCATTGCGGGACGCCGCGGGAGTGATGAGCGCGAGCGTGAGTTTAGTTCCCGAAGGCGTGGCGTTGGTGACTTTTGATCCACAGCGCACTGGACCAAGAGATTTGATTGATGCCGTAGAAGATATCGGGTTCGGTGCCGCCATACATCGAAGTGTGAGTGGAGAAGGAGAGACAGGCGCAAGGGCACGTTCGGCGCCCAAGCGCGAAGCGGAGCGGTACAGAGAAGAGCTTAAGCTTAGCGTCGCACTCACGGCGCCGATTGTGCTCATCAACCTCATCGTGGTGAGAATTTGGAATCCTAAGGTGATGAATGATTTATCGTTCTGGGTGCTCGTTAAGCTCGCGCTCGCCACGCGCGTGCAGTTTGGCGTGGGTATGCGTTTTCATCGCGGTGCCTACATGGCGCTCAAGCGAGGGGCTAGTAACATGGATGTGCTGATTTCCCTAGGCACGAACGTGGCGTATACAGTGAGTGTGTTTAGTATTTTACATTGTATTTTCTTGGGTTCGATGTTTGCCAAGGATTACTTTGACACGAGCTCGATGTTGATTACGTTCATCTTGATTGGCAAATATCTCGAGACAACGGCGCGCGGGAAAACGAGCGAGGCGATTACAAAGCTACTCGATCTTACACCGCGTCATGCGTTGATGCTGACACCCATAAACGGTCAACCGGATGAATATACTGAGAAAATGATCGCCACGGAGTTGATTCACATTGGAGATTTGTTAAAGGTGCTTCCGGGCGCGCGCGTTCCGGCAGATGGCGTCGTCATCAAAGGCGAAGCACACATAGACGAGTCCATGGTTACCGGGGAAACGATGCCAGTGACACGCAAAGTCAATGCCCGAGTGATGGGTGGTACAATCAACGAGGGAAGTTCATTCATCATGCGTGCTGATAAGATTGGTGGCGACTCAACGTTGTATCAAATTGTGCAACTTGTTGAAAACGCGCAACTCGTCAAGGCGCCGATTCAAGCCTTTGCGGATAGAGTTTCGAGCATCTTCGTTCCAGTAGTCATAGTCTTAGCCACCATTACCTTTCTATCCTGGGTCATTGCGGGTCTGAGAAACTCAATTCCCGATGCTTGGGTCCCAGCAAACGAAAGCAAAGGATTATTTGCAATGATGTTTGGCATCTCTGTGCTCGTCACAGCGTGCCCGTGCGCGCTCGGATTGGCGACGCCGACGGCCATCATGGTTGGAACTAGCGTAGCTGCGACGAATGGGATCTTAATCAAAGGCGCTGACGCCCTCGAACGTGCGGGAAACTTGGACATCGTGGTTTTCGACAAGACGGGAACGCTCACAACTGGTTCGCCAACTGTCGTTGCGTTTAAATCCGCGCAACCGGTGTTACTCGAACGCATCATCAGTTTGACCGTTCTAGTGGAGAAGGAAAGCGAGCATCCGATTGCCAAAGCAGTCCGTGATTATGCACGTCGTCAGAGTCCAGCTGAGATTCCCGCATCTTCGCGAGGTGAGGTTGAAAACATTCCCGGACAAGGCGTGCGTTGCGTCGTCAATGGAGCACTCATCGCGTTGGGGAACGCCAGGCTCGTGACTGCGCTGGCAGTCGCTTCAAAATCTACTGTGATTTCGGAATTTCAAACCTTACATGAAGACAAAGGTAACACAGTGATATTCGTCAGCATCGATGGTATCATAGAAGGAGCATTTGCAGTTTCAGACGAGTTGAAGCCCGACGCCGCGACAGCTGTCGCGGCGTTGAAGGAGCGCGGCATCGAAAGCATCATGGTGACTGGTGATAATTGGAAAACTGCACGCTCGGTTGCAGCGGCGTGTGGAATTACGCGAGTTCATGCTGAAACATCACCTGAAGAGAAGGCGAAAATCATCAAGGATTTGCAATCTCAAGCATCGCCACGATCGGCGAATACGTTTATTCAAACTGTGGTGGCGATGATCGGCGATGGCATCAATGACGCGCCATCTTTGGCATCTGCAGACGTCGCCATGGCTATCGGTGCGGGAACTGACATCGCCATTGAGGCTGCTGATTTTGTGCTCATGCATGCTGATTTGTATACCGTTGTCAATGCCGTGGATATCGCACGAAAAACATTCGGGCAGATACGACAAAATTATATTTGGGCGCTAGGGTATAACTCGGTTACTATTCCACTTGCTGCCGGCGTGTTTTACCCAAGCATCCAAGTCCCACCGTGGTTAGCGAGCATATTGATGGCGTTTAGTAGTATATCTGTCGTCCTAGCATCGCTTTCGTTGACAAAGAAGTGCTCAAGTGCAAATTTAGGACGCGGAGTAGGTCACGGCTCGACGCACGCGTCGATGACGGGGGTGAAAGTCGTTCACAACTAGCAGAGGAGGTTTTTACAATCGTAGTAAAGTAGTACATAGTAGAAGCTGTATATTAGAAACAATACAATAGTAGATGCGCGCACGTGCAAAATCTTACGCGTCATCGCCATTCACAGGCTGGACCTCCGGAGCTTTCTTACCGCCGCTCCCATCGCGCCGCGCGCGCGCTTTCGCGCGCGCCGACGCCGTCTTGGCCTTCTTCTTGGGGACTTTCAAATCGAGCAAGCCCCCGGGTGGGGTGATTTCCATCGTACGCGCTACCGCGTTTACCACAGGTACGATGTCCTTCACAAATGGGACGTACACGAAAAATTCCACCGTTTCACCCTTGTCGTTCACCTCCGCCGGCAAGCCAACCTTGAGCAAGTCTTGCGTGCCGGCGCCTCGCACGACATCTTCCACGACACCTACGACAGCGCCCGTGCTTTGCTCAATCACTGTCATACCCTCCAATTCTTGCGCGTAAAACTCGTCGTCACCATCACCATTCGCCCCGTCGTCGTCTCGCAGCGACTCTCGATCAGTCGTGGACACGTACAAGCGCGTCCCGATGAGCGCTTCGGCGGCGTTTCTATCGTCGCACCCCGCCAATTTCACAATCACATCTGTTCGACCTTTACTCGTCACCCACCGCCCAGAACGTACTTTAACCGCACGAACATCCCCTACTGGTGCGTCGAACCCCGTCTTTGTCTTCCCTTGCGCCTGAAGTTCCACGCGCAACGTCGAACCGGTGCGCATAAAGCGCTCCTCGATGAAATCCGTCGTCGGCGTCACGCGCACTTCACCTCGTAAACTATGCGCGGCGACAATCGCACCAACCTGCACTAAATCATCCGCACTCACCCCATCGTCCGTCGCTCCGGCGTTCGCCACCACACCCCTCGTCGTCCTCGTCGTCCTCGTCGTCGTCGCTTGTTGAAAGTTTCTCCTCGAGACGCTCGTCGTCCCGCGACGTCGACTCCGACCCCGTCCCACCACCATCGTCGCCGTCGTCGTCGCCATCGTCACCATCATCCCCACCTTGGCACGGGTGTGACACGTCTCGGTCCTCGCGTCGCCGTGGAGTGACGCGCAAAAGTGCGTTGGACAAACACCGCCGCCGCCGCCACTGTGCGACGCGCACCAATCACCATGTCGCGCGACACCGACGACGGGGACGATCGGCCGTCGTCCTTGGTGTTCCTGCCATCGCGTAAACCCACGAGCGGGGTCGCGGGCGCGCATGCCAAGCGCGAGAGAGACGCCGCACGCCGAGCGCGCACCGCCGGGGCGTCGCACACCAAGCTTAGTAAGAGTCAAAAGCGCAAGTTGGCCAAGATTGCTGAAGATGCGAAGAAACGACACGAACGGGAGGGCGTGATTGAGAGTTTACGCGCAAATGCGGCGAATGAGACGACGTTATCGTTGATGCGATCGACGACGAGCCTGGGGGCGAGAGAAACTGCGAGAGAGAAGTTGAGGAGGGCGTTAAAGGCGGAACGCGCTGGAGTGGCGTTGGAGGAGTTGAAGGATGCGCGATTGACGAAACGACCCAAGGCGACGACGATTGATGCGAACGATGACGATGACGACGATGACGACGAAGGTGACGACGACGACGATGTGGTTGATGCAAAGAAACCGACATTCATGCAAGGGAACGCGGGTTGTCGTGTGGAAGACGAAGAGACTGACGACGACGACGCCGAAGCCAAAGCCGAGGGTGACGCGTTGACGCGCGCCGCGATTGAAGCCGCAGAAGCGGCGGGTATGCACTCATTAGATGACGCTACGCGAGAATTAGTTAAAGTCCTACGTGCACGCGCACAGGTGACCGATAAAGATGATAACGCACCGACTTCAACGTCTTACAAAGGCTTGCACCATGAAGTCTTTAAAGGTTGTTCATTTGTCGTTCCAGTGCAGCGCACGGAGGCGATTCAAGCCACGCGCGAGGGGTTGCCAATAATCCAAGAGGAGCACGAGATCGTGGATGCGATTAATACCAATCCAGTGACGGTGATTTGCGGTGCTACGGGGTGTGGTAAGACGACACAGGTGCCACAATTTTTGTATGAAGCGGGATATGGAGACGCCGACTGCGCAAGTCATCCAGGCGCCGTTGCTGTGACGCAGCCAAGACGCGTGGCGGTGACATCCACGGCAAGACGTGTGGCAGAAGAACTCAACGTCCCATTAGGTGGCGACGTTGGGTATCAAATCCGTTACGACAAGAACGTTGGTGATAATCCTCGCGTGAAATTCATGACGGATGGCATCTTGCTTCGCGAAGTGCAAACCGACTTTTTGTTGCGCCGATACTCGGTGGTGATTATCGACGAAGCGCACGAGCGTAGCGTTAACACGGATATTTTACTCGGTCTTCTATCGCGCATTGTCCCATTGAGAGCGGCACTTGCGGCCGAAGGTCAGGCGGTGACGCCGCTTCGTTTAGTTGTCATGTCTGCGACGTTGCGCGTCGAAGAATTCGTAGAGAATAAAAAATTGTGTCCGACGCCTCCGGCGTTGTTGCAAGTGGCTACGAGACAGTTCCCTGTTACCGTACACTTTTCAAGGAGAACTGAACACGCGGATTATGTCGCTGCGGCGACGAAAAAAGTCCTCGCGATCCATCGCAAGTTGCCTCCCGGTGGTATTCTTGTGTTTCTCACGGGGCAAAAAGAAGTGGAGGCGATGTGTCGGAAGCTTCGTCAAGCGTATCCGCTTCATGGTAAAGCCACCGCGGGTGACGGGTCGTCGTCCGAAAGTGATGACGACAACGACAACGGCGAAGATAATGGCAACGAATCAGGTGGTGAGATGGACACATATGATGTCGACGCAATTGATGCCGCTGGGGAAGACGTCGGCGACGACGACGTTGATTTTGACGGCGAAGATGACATGTCTGACGTTGCGAGTGATATCAGCGAAGAAGACGAAGTACAAGTCATGGGTGGTGAAGGTGTTGGCGAAGAAGAAGCTGCAGAAGCGGAAGCCGCATGGACGCGGGCAAATATGCCATCGGCGGCGCTCTCTTCAAAAGATAGTGGTAAACCAGCCGACGCTGGTCCGGGTGGTTTGAATGTGCTTCCACTGTACGCGCTGCTACCGCAAGCTTTGCAACAGCGCGTGTTTGCTCCAGCCCCTGACGGGTCTCGAATGGTGATTGTTGCTACCAATGTCGCTGAAACTTCCTTAACGATCCCTGGTGTTCGATACGTTATCGATGCTGGACGCGCAAAGGAGCGCGTATACGAACGCGACAGTGGTTTGTCTCGCTTCACCGTGGGATGGGTCAGTAAAGCCAGCGCCGATCAACGCGCTGGTCGTGCGGGCCGTACTAGTCCTGGGCACTGTTACAGACTTTTTAGCAGCGCGCATTTCGTGGATGAGATGAAACCACACGCTGACCCGCAAATCTTGGGCGTTCCTGTCGAAGGCGTGGTGTTGCAAATGCGCGCCATGGGCATTGACAAGGTCATTAACTTTCCATTTATATCACCTCCAGAGAAAACTTCCCTCATGGCGGCGGAGAAGACGCTGCAGATATTAGGCGCCGTCGAACGTGGACGCGGAGGTGACGATGTTGGCCCGCTCACTGCACTCGGCCGAGCGATGGCGGTGTTACCGATTAGCCCGAGACATTCGCGCATGTTGTTTGCCGCGGCGCAAAGCGTCGTTCCAGGATGTTTATCTCCCGCCATTGCTATCGCAGCGGCATTGAGTATGGACAGTCCATTCTTACGAAACACCACCGAAGACGAAGATGACAACAACACGCATGCCAAGGGTCCGCCCCCGCACGTACGGTTTCATCATCCGCACAGCGACGCGCTCTCCGCCGCGCAAGCCGTGTTGGCGTACGACCAATGCAAAGGCGTGAAAGCCAAGGAAGAATTCTGCGCCAAAAACAGACTTCACGAGAAAACAATGCGAGAAATGTCCGACTTACGTCGACAACTTCAGCGCATGATCGTATCTCTCGCCAACGCCCAAAAGATACCCGGATTACCTCAAGGCGCGATTGAGGCGCTCGACGACGATTTCGCGGCGACGACGGCGTTGCCACCCGGAGGCGAAGTAGAGATTGCGTTACGACAGGCACTTTGCGCGGGATGGGCCGACCGCATCGCGCGTCGCGCGAAACAGAAAGAGATGGAACAACACATGCGAAACTCTGAAGATAAAGGTGAAGGTAAGCAATCAAAAGCGACGCGTTACGTCCCGGCGCTTCTCGACGTGCCGGTGTTTTTGCATCCGACGTCGTCTTTACATCGAACGTCACCCGACTACGTGGTGTACACCGATTTGCTTCAGACCGAGAAACGTCCATATGTCGTCGGCGCAACGGCAATTGAGCCCGAGTGGCTTATCGATCACGCCAGTGCACTCGTAGACCGGGGTGCGATGTTGCGAGACCCCGCGCCTCGCTACGCTTCGAGCAAGGACAAAGTCGTCGGTTGGCTCGCCCCGGCGTTTGGTCCACACCGATGGGAATTACCATTACATCCCATTGACGTGGAGTCCGTTGATATCAAATGTGCCGTATTTGCCTCAGCGCTTTTATCGGGCACGGTATCCGCCCCCATGCAAGATTTACGCGAAAAACTCGCCGCCAAACCGCTCTTGGCGTCGCGCCCCGAAGGCAAGACGCAGATGCGCGTGGTGGACTTACTCGGCGCTTTGAAGCGATACGACGGTGGTATATGCACCCGTGCGCAGTTACGTGCGATGTGGGCGAAACATCCGAGGTATCTATTCAATGAATTAAAGGCTTGGATGAAAACAGGCAAGGCGTACGCGCTCGAAAGCGCGTGGACGAGCGTCGTCAGAGGCGCGTCGGAACCGGTACTCTCGAGAAAATCGAAGAAGGATGCGGGCAAGAGCACAAAGAAGAAGAAGACACTCCTCAGCGTGCACAAGTAGATATATACACTATAGTCATAGTTTGTTAGATAACGCATATGTAGCATAGGTAGGCTTAGTATACAAGTACGCTCTCAACAGCTGCGCGGTGCGTTTCATAAAACACGTACGTTTTAGGGGGAACACGCGAGGGCGCGGTTTAAAAATAGAAGAGAATCTTTGATGTGTGATGGTGTCTCGAGACACCAGTTTATCTTCAACGAAGCGTTTCAAAAGAAACACTCAGTATAGATGTGTTGGCGATGCGTAAGATTTACGCACGCTCACCACGGATGCGGCGGGCGAGTTGGACGTCCTTCGGCATGATGGTGACGCGCTTGGCGTGGATGGCGCACAAGTTGGTGTCTTCGAACAAGCCAACCAAGTACGCTTCGGACGCTTCTTGGAGCGCCAACACCGCGGAGGATTGGAATCGCAAGTCGGTCTTGAAATCTTGGGCAATCTCGCGAACCAAGCGTTGGAACGGGAGCTTGCGGATCAAGAGTTCCGTGGACTTTTGGTACTTGCGGATTTCACGGAGCGCGACGGTACCCGGGCGGTATCTGTGCGGCTTCTTGACGCCGCCGGTGGCCGGGGCGGACTTGCGCGCCGCCTTGGTGGCGAGTTGCTTACGCGGGGCCTTGCCACCGGTGGACTTACGGGCAGTTTGCTTCGTACGGGCCATTGTTAATGGAGTGTAGAGTTGTGACGCTCGACCGTCGGCGCGCGCGCGCCTCGGGGCGTCGACGTGAACGCGAGTACGAGGTCGTGATTGGTCGTTGCGTACACACTCCATGCGGGCAAGATGTGTGATTGACGATTGTTTACATTGGGGATCAATCAATACTGCTTACGCATACCATGAAACACCCATGTAAACAATCGTTGCAATACAATCTTCCCATGTGGCGAGTGTGTCCATCGACCAATCGTGACCGGAGAGGACGCGTTCCGCACGACGTTCGCGGCGTCGCGCGTCGACCGCGCGCGACCGTCGCGCGCGGACGTCATTATTCAACTAATCCATACATAACAATGTCTGGTCGTGGTAAAGGTGGTAAAGGTCTTGGGAAGGGCGGCGCTAAGCGTCACCGCAAGGT
>Ga0255763_1000148_pt1 | contig 73720 bp, 51 predicted proteins | sample 041ome_2_FD_179963 | JGI IMG/M metagenome (GOLD analysis project Ga0255763, IMG submission 179963) | Coastal salt marsh microbial communities from the Groves Creek Marsh, Skidaway Island, Georgia - 041406US metaG (version 2) | ecosystem: Environmental > Aquatic > Marine > Intertidal zone > Salt...
AAAAAACGTCGGACTCTTCTCCCAAACCACCTCTTCATCGTCCTCTTCGCCTCCTCTTCCCGCGCTTCTCCCGGACATCGTTCCTTTTTCGCCGCCGCGCGTTAATACCGTGAAAAAATCTCTCTCAGAAGAAAAAAGGTGTCCTTCTCAACATGTGATAAACGAAATCTCTCTCTCTCTCTCTTCTTCTCCCCTTCGCGCCCAGAAAAAGCGCCGTCGACCAGAGAAAACAGCGAGCAAAAAGAACGGCGAGCGCGCGCGGCGTTGCTTGTTCTGCCGCTCCTTTGAACTTCTCCAAAATACTCCTCCTCGCTCTCGAAAAGGGAAGAAATCTCTCTCTCTCTCTGCCTTTTTTGCTTTTGCGTTTCGTGCGTGTGATGCGTAGAAAGAGACCAAAAAAACAAATTTAGACTGAAACCCTAAATAACTCTCTCTTAAAAAAATTTTGAATTCGACGCGAGAGCAACACATTTTTGAACGGCTTTGAGAGAGAGAGAGAGAGCGCCGGCATTTCTATACTTTCAGCTCGCTGCTGCTGCTGCCGCCGACGAAGAGAGAGAGAGAGAGATGAAGTACGTGGTGGTCTCCGGTGGGGTCGTCTCCGGGTTAGGGAAAGGCGTGACGGCGTCCTCGGTCGGCGTCATGCTCGCGGCCTCGGACTACAGAGTGACGCACATAAAAATAGACCCGTACATAAACGTGGACGCCGGGACGATGTCGCCGTTTGAACACGGGGAAACGTACGTCTTGGACGACGGCGGAGAGTCGGATTTGGATTTAGGAAACTACGAGCGGTTTTGTGATATTAACTTGACGAGAGATCATAACATTACGACCGGGAAGGTGTATCAGTCCGTCATCGAGAGAGAACGGGAAGGGAAGTATTTAGGGAAAACCGTGCAAGTGATTCCACACGTGACGGATGAAATCCAGGATTGGATCGAGCGCGTCGCGCACATTCCGGTGGATGGGAAAGAAGGCCCTCCGGACGTGTGCATCGTCGAGTTAGGTGGAACGGTCGGGGATATCGAGTCAATGCCTTTCATCGAAGCTTTGAGGCAGTTTCAGTTTCGAGTTGGACCGGAAAATTTTTGTTTAGTGCACGTGAGTTTAGTCCCGGTGGTTGGTTCCGTCGGCGAGCAGAAAACAAAACCGACGCAGCACTCGATTCAAGCGCTGAGAAGCGCGGGTTTGGCGCCAACGATGTTGGCATGCAGAAGTTCGTGCGCGTTGGATAAAGCGGTGATGGAAAAATTGGCATTATTTTGTCACGTAAGCCCGAACAACATCTTGAACTTGATCGACGTTTCGAATATTTGGCACGTGCCGTTGATTATGGTGGAGCAGAAAGCGCATTTGGCTATTCTCGGTCACTTGCAGATGAAGCCGAGACCGTTGAAATTAGACGCATGGAAACACCGAGCAGAAAAGTGGGATAGCGTGCACGTGCCGTGCTCGATTGCGGTGGTTGGAAAGTACACCGGATTGGGCGATTCGTATTTGTCCGTCACAAAGGCGTTGATGCACTCCGCAATCGCGTGCGATAGAAAGTTGAAAATTTTGTGGATCGAGGCTGAAGATTTGGAAGAAGAGTCTAAACAAGCGAACGAGGATAAGTACGACGAAGCGTGGGCAAAATTGAAGCGAGCAGATGGCGTGTTAGTGCCGGGTGGTTTCGGCGGCAGAGGCGTGGAAGGGAAGATGTGCGCCGCAAAGTACGCGCGGGAGAACGAAATCCCTTATTTGGGCATTTGCTTGGGCATGCAAATTGCAGTGATTGAGTTTGCTAGGAATGTGTGCGGTCACGCGGACGCGCACTCCACGGAGATGGACCCAAAGACGGAGCACCCGGCGGTCATTTTCATGCCAGAAGGATCCAAGACGCACATGGGCGGTACCATGCGTTTGGGCGCCCGAGAAACTATTTTTCAAACGAAAGAGTGCGTGTCGTGGAGATTGTACGGCAAGAAAGACTCGGTCGCGGAGAGACATCGACATCGATACGAGGTGAACCCGGAGATGGTGGACGAGCTCGAACAAAAAGGCTTGAAGTTTGTCGGTAAAGACGAAACCGGAACGAGAATGGAAATTTGTGAATTGGCCAATCATCCGTTTTACGTGGCGTGCCAGTACCACCCGGAGTTTAAATCGCGACCGGGGAGACCGAGCCCGATGTTTATGGGTTTGTTGTTGGCGGCGAGTGGACAGTTGGAGTCGTACGTCTCCGACGAAGCCGTCGAGTTGAGAATATCCATGGGGAACATGATGCGTTCGCCGATGAAATCGATCAAAGCGGCGGGGTTGTACGTCGGAGGCTCCGATTAAAAGTAAAGAGAAAAAAAGAGATATATAAAAGAGATATATCAAAGAAAGAAAGAGACGGTTAGAGTGAGAGAGAGAGAGAGAGCGTTTATTGTTATTATTATTCTTGTTGATATCACACAAAACTACTACATTGGTATTTTCCTCATTCCTCATCTTCCTTATCTCCACCGTTCCCGCTAATAACAAGCATAGACAAGTCCACCCACGAGGCGGTTCTTTTTCCGTCTAAGTCTCCCTCTCCCTCTTTTCCATCTTCTTTCTTGGAGGCGTGTCTTAAGTCGTTCAGAGAACCGATGTTGCCAAACTCCTCGTAACTGGCAACTTTGACCATACCAGAGATCAAACCCGAACGACTCGGGACTCTGTGCATTTTTGGCGAGTCCATCACTGCAGCGCTGCTTCTCTTCACGGGCGAATGCGGTGTGCCATCTAACAGCGACATCGCGTGCGTTGATCCCATTCTCACGATACCTCGCATGTTTGCACCACTCGCGACGCGCTTCAACGCCGCTTGCGCCGCCTTGACAGCCACTGCTTCCGCTTGGCGATGTTCCTCTTCCGTGCCTTCCTTGTGATCGTCCTCTTTTGGTGCCGGCGTGTCGTGCTCCGGAAGCGAGTCGAGCTTTGAAATATCGAACGGTTTCGCCGCCGCCGATAAATGTGGCTTTTCCGGTCTTTGTTGTTGATCGATGGAATTCCTCCTCGACGACCCAGCTGAATCTGGTTCTCGGTTCGCTTTCATCCACGGTCGACCAGATATCTCCCCATCCAAAGATTTCCTACCACCTCTCTTCGCTAAATCGATGCCTTTCAGAGCCGCTGCGACGGCGTCGTGCGCGGCTTCAATTTCTTTCGACTTTGTCTCTTCCGTCCTTTCGAACCGTCTCGGTATTAAGCTGCGATGTCCATAAATATACGTACCGGCGGGTAAGTCTTCTAAATCTGGCGGGTTCACCTCCATACCGCTCGCATCTTCCGGCAATAACTCCGAAGCGCCTTCGAAATTCGACACCACCACGGTGCCATCCGCGCCTCGCCCGTACTTTAACAGAAACTCACCGCTCGCGTCCCTCGCCGCGAACACGCGCACCGTCCTCGCATCGTAAACCGTAAACGCAAACCTCCCTCTCAATTTCGGTAAGCAGTGGGTCCCGAACGTCTTATACACGTGGCAAATCAATTCAGCCTCGTAACACCGCCCTCCAACCAACGATTTTGCCGCTTCCAAGGGATCCGCGTTCTCTCCTTTCCTCAAGTCGTCCCCTCGCCTCCCTTCTGGCGAGAACAACCTCCACGCTAAATAATCCACGTTGGTCAAATGCCCGACGAACGAAACGATGATTTCGTTATCCGTGAACGCCTGGACGTTAGGACCGACGCCAATGGCGATCCCCCCGCCGTTCAACTCGCTCGTCGACTTGTTCTTAAACTCGATAGCTTCCAACGCCTCTCGAATGTGCTGCTCGCTCTGTTGTTGCGCTTCCCCGGTGTCGTGGTTGATCGATAAGGTTTTCGGAGGGATGACGCATAAGAATTTCCCAGTTCGGCTGTTCATTTTGTGCTTTTACTCTGTTACCCGGTGAGCGTCGCGTCGCGCGTGAGATTAAAACCGCCTGAAGGTGCGCTCGGCGTTCGATGGGTCAGCGCGAGAGGAATGAGTAAACCTCTCTCGTTGCGATACGGGCTCTCCGAATTTTATCGAAAACGCAAATTTGGTCGTTGCTTTTTTTTCGTACGTGTACGTATCGCACCTCCCTCTCTCTCTCGTTCGAGACGGCGGCTTAATCTTTCGGGAGGTGTGGATGCGAAATTGAAAAACTGCGGTTATCCGCAGCTCTTTTTTGAAGCCTCGAAGGTGCGCGTCGCGATTTGCGATTGGAAGAAAGATACTGCTGACTAAGCCCGTCGGGCAATACCTATCCAAACCCTAAATTAGATAAACCCTAAACCCATTTTTTTTGCCGGGGCGAAAAGGTGCCTTTGAGACCCTTCGCTTCCTGAGAAAACAAAAGCGCGCTTTTCTTAACACACGCAGACGCAGTTCTCTCTCTCTGGCTTCCTCCTTTCCCTCTCTCTCTCTCTCACACCAAAAGAACGAAAAAAGAAGAATGGCGTTCGGCGGCGGCGGGTTCGGCGGCGGCGGGTTCGGGAGCAGCAACGTCCCGCAATCGCCGTTCGGGCAAGCGCCGGCGTCGCCTTTTGGTGGTGGTGGGAGTTCCGGAGGATTCGGTGCCAATCAAGGGAGTGGAAGTGGAGGTTTGTTTAGTCAACCGTCGAGTGGAATCGGAGGATTTGGACAGCAGCAGCAAACAGGGGGCGGTGGTATGGGTGGATTCGGGCAGCCGCAACAGACGGCTTCGCCGGGAACGAGTGAGTGTTGTTGTTTTGCGCGTCGTGTTTTTTTGATTCGTTTGATTCTTTTTTCCATTTGAATTCGATTCGATTCGATTTTTGTTCGCGTTCTTCTCTCTCTCGTTTTCATCGCGAGCGATGTTTTCTCGCGCGCTTTGTCGTTCAAACGACCATCACTGACGACCACCTCGTCTGTTCTTTCGGTTATACGTATGAAACAGTCGCAAACGCGTGTCGTTTCTGGAATAAAGGCCAGTGTAAATTTGGAGCGAGATGTAATAACAAGCACGTGTGCTCGACGTGCGGCAACTCGGCGCACAGGGCGGTGAATTGCTCGATGTCGCCAGGCGTCGCCGGGTATCGAGCGACTAGAGTGGTAGATAAGGAATTAGTAGGACCGTCGATGACGTACGCGATGTTGCAGTCGATGTCAGCGATGCCGGATCACGATAAACAGAGCGTAGAGGAGATGCGATACGACGCTTGGTCGAAAGCGGGAGAGCCGGGACAAGCAAATACGCAGCAAGCTGGATTTGGATCGACACAAACTGGAGGAGCATTTGGTTCGAGCGGAGGAGGTGCGTTCGGTGGATCTGCCTTCGGAGGAGGCGCGTCTACTTCTCCGTCTGGAGGTTTTGGCCAGCCGTCCTCGACGCCTGCGTTTGGGCAAACCCAAGCCTCGTCGCCGTTCGGTGCCGGTGGTGGTTCGTCCGCTTTCGGCTCAACAAATACGTCTGGTGGCTTTGGATCGACCGCAGGAACGTCTGCTTTTGGCGCCGCTGGTGGCAGCGGAGGTGCGTTCGGCCAACAGACATCTACTCAAGGTGGGTTTGGGAGTAGTACCGGTGCGGGAGCGACTGGAGGGTTTGGAGGAGGCGGAGGTGCATTCGGTGGTGGAGGCCAAAGTGGCGGATTATTTGGCAGCAGTGGTGGCGCTACACAGCAAGCTTCACCATTCGGAGCTTCAACGCAATCGGGGTCGTTGTTTGGGCAACAAAATCAATCCTCAGCTTTTGGTCAACCTTCACAAAGTACCGGTTTTGGCGCGTCTCAACAACAACAACAATCTGGATCGTTGTTCGGCTCAAGGCCAGCTGCACCTACTGGTGGATTATTTGGGAGCACACCGCAACAAACAAGTGGTGGAGGTGGCCTGTTTGGGTCCACGGGAACGTCGTTTGGAGGTAGCGGTGCTTTTGGCAGCGCAGCGCCATCGCAGCCTCAGACACCAAGTTTTGGCGGATTTGGAGGTTCGCAAGGGCAGCAGCAGCAGCAACAGCAGCAAAATGCTTTCGGCCAGTCGCCATCTCCCGGGGGAGCGAGCGGTCTGTTTGGAGCGCAGCAAAGTCAGGGCAGCGGCTCGCCCTTTGGTGGTCAACAATCTGGGTTCGGATCTCAGACGCAAGCGACGCCAGGTTTCGGTGCTCCGCAGCAGCAACAAGCCGGCTCGCTTTTCGGTGCGAAACCTGCGCAAGCATCAGGAGGTCTTTTTGGTGGAGCTGCATCATCGCCATCAAGTTCTCTCTTTGGAGGAGGAGCGCAAACTTCGCCGGCGGGCGGTCAAAGCGGCTTTGGCGCTGCACCATCTGCAGGAACTGGTGGACTTTTTGGTGCGGCGAAGCCTGCGGCGTCGCCGTTTGGTGGCGGTGCGCAACAACCGAGCACTGGCGGTTTATTTGGGTCAACTGGAGCTGGCGCGACTGGCGGATCGTCCTTATTTGGCGGCCAAACGTCCACACAAGGAGCAAGTGGCGGCCTCTTTGGCGGCGGGGGTACTCAAGCGGGAGGGTCAAGCTTATTTGCACCAAAGCCATCAAGTGGAATAACGACGACAGGAGGATCGTTGTTCGGAGGAGGTGCGGCTGGACAAAGCACGCCCTCAACAGGTCTCTTTGGTGGTGCCCCCTCTTCACAGACTCCGTCTGCGACTGGTGGAGGCTTATTTTCTTCGCAACAGCAGCCGGGGCAGCAGCAGTCGAGCTTGTTTGGAGGCAGCAAACCCGCCATGGGAAGTGGGTTATTTGGTAGTGCCCCCAGTACCGGAGGCGGACTCCAATTGCAACAACCAACGCAGCAAACGAGTTCTTTGTTTGGCGGTTCTGGCAGCCTTGGAGGAGGCGGGCTATTTTCGCAGCAAGGACAACAAGGACAGCAACAAGGACAACAACAGCAAGGGTTGTCGCTCTTTGGACAGCAGCAACAGTCTAATCAAGTTCCTTCTTCCCCATACGGCGCTCAATTACCTGTTCCCAATGCCGCGGCGCTCGTTCCTGCATCTTCAGCAAAGCCTCGCCAGTCTCTTCTCGGCGATGCGGGCATTTCCAGCCATGTTTCGAGATCGACGGCATCCGCATTGTCCATGTTCCCTGCGCGACCGCAAACGCCAAGAGCGCCATGGTTACAGTCTCGAGTTGCGTCGTCTGGTGCAAAACCACCTTCATCGCATCAAAAAGCAGTCGTCTTATCCAGAAAAGAACACGGCGGCAGTGGAATGCCGACATATTTGGATAAGCCATCACACGATGCGTATGAAATCGCGCAGCCGGAAGGTAGACTGGATGCAGAGCGCGACGTTATGGGTCGAAAGAACTCCCCGGCGAGTGGTTGGTTATTCAAGCCGCGCGAAGATCCGCGCGCTTTATTCATTCGTCCTACGAGCACCTTAGGCGGTAACGGCAAAGAAGGTCTCAGTGGTATCTCGTTGGCGACATATGGGAACGGCAAGGCGTCGTCGCCGAGAGATCAAAGGCTCGGTTTGCCGTACGTTGATGAAGATTCCGGGATTACGATTTCTCCGACCCTGGACGAACTTCGAGATCTCGTAGAAAAGCGCGGCCCGGAAGCGCTGACGTGCGTCGAGAACTTTTCTGTCACGGATAAAGAGTTTGGTAAAGTTGAATGGCTCGAGCCAGTGGATGTCTCCAGATTGGACATTGCACGCGTCGTCAAGTTTGAAAAGGCGTGCTTGTGCTTATATCCCGAAGATGCTGGTGTAGAAGCGCCAGAGACGGGCGAAGGTTTGAAGAAACGCGCCATGATCACGTTGACAGGTGTCAAACCGAGGAAAAGTACAGCCGCAGCTAAGAAGAAATACGAGGAAAAGATCGAAAGCCAGACGAAATCAGCGGGCGGCGAGCTGGTGAGCTACGATGCTGATGTCGGAGAGTGGAAGTTTTCTCTCCAGCTATAATTGAGAGAATTAGATAGACACTTTACAACGCAAAAAGCACAGTATGTCGGTGGGCGGTTGATGAGCGCGATAAAGTAAATACACAGTGATGAGTGTGAAAAAGCAAGCATGCCGAGGGGTTTTGATGACACGCTCCATTCACCAGAACAATTTTAGTGCAAAATTATTAGTTTGCAAGTTATCTACGAGGTACCACGGTACCAGTACGAGCACGTACGTATATTTATGAACGCATCTTTACGCATATTCTACATATTCTACATCTACATTTCTATTCTTCGTGAAAGTGTATTACTCTCTTCTCCCTTTCAATCGTTCACTCTCCAAGTTCGCCTGCTTGTAGGCCGCTAAAGCTTCCGGAGTGAGGTTCTTAGTTGCACCGCCTAAATTCAACTTTTTCGCAACGCTCGCAACTATGAGTGCGACAAAAGCCACGAACGCTAAACCTCCCATGCTCGAGCCGCTCGATACTCTCAATCCTTCCGATTCGATGATATACTCAGCTTCTTCGATTTGCTTGCGCGTCTCCTCTTCGATTTGAGCTTCCTCCTCGCGAAGTTCTTCTTCATCTCCCTCGTCGTCTGCATCCATTTCTTCCTCCTTCTCTTCCGAAGAGGTGGAAGATGAAGAAGACGAAGATGACGCGTCGTATTCGTAATCATCTGCACTGATAGTACTCGTTTTCTTCGTATTCACCGCACTGCTTCTCTTCTGCTTTTTCAACTTATCTTCCGGCGGGCAACAACTGTCTTCGCACTCCGTGTTTGGACACAAGTTACAACTCAACTGACACTCAATGGTCATGTAATTGGGATTATTCGTGCACTCACCAGTGCTCGCCCACGCGCAACACTGGTTGTTATTATCCTTACACGAACTTTCACCGCTTGCACCTCGCAGCTCCTCTTCTCTCTTTTTCTGTTCAATCACCTCCTTCGACACTGGTTTACATCGCAAAATATTGTTCTCAACTAACTTGCAATCGTATCTTTGCCTCGGCTTGCTAAAATCCAAATCCGTTCTCTTGCACACTTTCAGCGCTCGTTCTTTTGTACTGTTATACAACGTCTCTGCGACAATCAACGCGATCTCGTCTCGCCTTCGCATCATTGTCCCTTCTCTTGAAGTTACCTCTCCGAGCGTAATCGGCTTCTCAAACATCTTTCCTTTCGTACACGATGTCATGTCCGCCCCTTGGTACCAGTGTTTATCGAACGCATAATCGTCCACTCTGTACGTTACTCCATAGTGCAAAACCACAGGAAACCGTTCATCCTTCGGTGGCATATATCCTGGATATAACATGAATGAATCCGAAACGGAAAACTTCAGCTTCCTCTCCGCCGCGGCAAAGACGTACCCGTACATCTCTGAAATCCAAGGCGGCCCGGCCCTGCCGTTTTGATTATACACGTCCCCGGTATTCGCCCAAGAATCGGGATCATTTCTTACCTGTTCAGTCCAATACAACCACCTCGGCGCTAACGGTTCTAAATCGTCCCTGTGCATGACGGTAAACCCGCCGACTTGCTGCGCGCCCTCTACGTTCGGCACCCTCGCTTTCACCCCCATGTGATTCTTCGGGAAGATCCCAACTAAATACCCATAATGCGCGCTTACGGGATTTCCCAACGCAACTCCCAACAACTCTGCATCCATTGACCTCCGAAACGCCATATCTGCATCCAACACGATTATAAAATCCTCCGTCGGCTTCGCGTGTTCCATCCAGTGCATAATCGAATACGGTTTGTTATACGCCGAATACCTATCCCCTGTCACCGGGTGCTTCGCGTAGTTCGGATGCACGTGCGTGTTCGGAACAATATCTAGTCCAGGAGGAGGCGACAGATCGCACGCCATCAACCGCGTGATCGCGCCTTCCTGTTTCACCTTCTTGAAAGAGTAATACAAACCCAGAGACTGCCAGTCGAAGTAGGTGTTGCATTCGGTGCTAAAGATGGTGTGATAGGTTGGCTTTTTATCAGCACCATCACTACCGCCGTTGCTCTTAAGCATCAACGGTTTACGTCTCGTCTTCTCTACCCTGCTCTCCTCCTCCTCCTCCTCCTTTTCCCGCGAGGTCGAAGGAATCGACCGTTCGTTCTCGACGCGTTCGTCCGCGGTCGCCACATCTCGACGCGTTCCAATCGAAGAATCAGAATCGATCCAACGCGACGCCGCACCACTCGCGACGCTCTTCTCGCGAGCGATCGAAACGAACAGTAAAACGACCACCACCAAAGAGCGAGCAAAGCGACGACGCATCTCTCTCTCTGTCGTTCTCTCTCGAGCGCGTACCTCCCAGAGAGAGGAGAGAGTTGTCTCCTTGTCTTCAGATACGCGCGATTTATCCCCTAAAATTTTATGATGAATTTGCCCCCCCGTCTTCACTTTAAATGCACCTCGCGCTCTATCGCGGCCTTTATCCCTCTTCTTCGATCCCGTCCTCCCGCGCGACGACGACTACTACTACTACTACTCGCGAGATAAAAGTTAAAACAATGGCCTCTTCTTCCGCGCCGTCGAACGATTTACACAACGTCAAAATGGGCGCCTCCGCGGCGGAGCGCAACGCGCCGCACATCGCCGGGAAAGTTGTTCCGCGGTTGTTGGAGATACAGCGCGAGGAGAAGAGCGTAACGACGACAGCAATAAACGATGATGATGATGACCAACAAGCGCAACAACACGAACAACAACAAGAACAACAACACTACGCGTTTGAAATAGGCTCTGGTCAAGGCGTGCACGCGTCCGTCATCGCTCCGCAGTTACCAGACATCGATTTTGTTCTCAGCGACATCAGCGAAGAGTACTTTGAAAATATCAAAGAAAACGTGAAGGCGATTGACAACGTGCTTCTCCCGCCGGTGACGTTTGACGCGAGAGACGATATCGTCGACGCTTTAATCGTAGATAATTTAAACGCAGTCGTTGGAGCGTGCTTGTTAGTTTTAGTCGTGAATATATGCCACATAAGTCCGATCGAAACGACGAAAGGGATATTCGCGACGAGCGAAAAGGTGTTGGCGAAACGAGGTATTCTTTACATCTATGGGCCGTTCAACGTGGACGGGAAGTACACGAGCGAAGGGAACGAGCGGTTCGATAAAAGCATGAAAGAAAAAGACGAGAGATTTGGTATCAGGGACATATCGGAGTTAGAGGCCATAGGGGAAACGCACGGGTTGAAACTGAACGAAATACACGAGATGCCGGCGAATAACTTTCTCTTGGGATGGATTCGTGAACAACCGTAAAAGGAAAGTAAAATACATGACGTCTCTTTTTATTTAATATAGTTTATTCTTATCGTTCTTAAAATACAAGTGTTATTCCATGAATTAGTGATAGTTTATAATCGTACAATTTGTTTGTTTCTTTCTTCTTCTCCTTCCTCCTCCTCGTCTTTCTCGTCGAATCGAGCGCGTTACTTTTCGCTTCTAAACTTCGCCTCCGGGTGGTCCCTCGCCAACTCTTTCCTGTGCAACTCGCGAATCATCTTATGCTCCCACTGCGGGTGCGGATAATCCAAACTCGCCGCTCTGCGCGTGTTCTCTCTGACGTTTGCGTTTTTCTGATGTTCTTTGCCGTCTTCCGCTTTCGGTACTCGGCTCCCGTAGAAAAAATCGTCAAACGACGAGCGCACCGAAGACGACCCCCCCTCGCCGCTCTTCTTGCCCTTCGTCGGCTCCTTGGAAAAGCCATAAATGGTCAACTCCTCGTCTCGCTTCGCTTTCGTCGCGTCGACGTTCACATCCAAACTGTTCCTCGGCGACGGACGATGCACCATCGCCTCTCTCATGAACGGCGCGTCGCCGTACGCGTCTTCGCCGTCGACGAAAGAGACGTCGTCTAAACTCATCGCGAACTTTTCCGCGAACGACTTTGGTGAAGAGCCCCCGACGAACTTTGCTGACGCATCATTATTTTTATTATTTTTCCCCGGGATGGTGTTCGAAGAATTGATGTCTTGCGGCTTCGTCGCGTCTCTGGTGGACGCGCCGCTGGAGATTTTGTTGAGCACGCTCTTAATCATTTTGGCGTCGAAGAGAGAGAGAGAGTGCGTGTGCGTGTGTGTGTTTCTTCTTCTTTTTCGTGCGTGTGTTTCCGCGCGAGTGTTAATGAAGAAGAAGAATAATGGGGGCAAAACTGTTTTTTACCCTCGCGCGATTTTGGTGAAAGGGGTCAGTGTGAAAAAAAGCAAAAAAGCGCGAGAGTTCGTTACGAGAAAGGATTTGCTGATTTTGTGGGCACCACCTACGTACGGGCACCTTTTTTTATACGCGTGCGTGTATCTCCTTCTTCTTTGTTTTACAACGCGTTGTCGTTGTCGTTGTGTGTGTGTGTATGTCGAGGTAATATCGTTCTCTCTTTTTCTTTTGGACGTTTCAAGGGTTCAGTGTGTCTGGACATCCGTTCTCTTTGGCGTAGTTCAAACACTCGAGGTGGTTGTTTTCGCGAGCGAAAAAGCAAGTCCACGAACTCCAAAGCGCGCCGTTTTCGCGCAAGTATTTGAGGACATCGAGATGGCCGTGTCTGGCAGCAAGTGCGCACGTAAGCCCACTCCTTGGGCATTTCTCACTCCTTGGGCATTTCTGCTCCATGCAATATTTTACGATGTGAAGGTCGCCACCAATAGCTGCCGTATTGATCGTAAATGCATCCCACTCAAACTTTTTCTCCTCTCGCAACCAACGAAGCAATTCGAGGTTTCCCGAACGAGCTGCTTGACTGCAGAAATGATACTGCGCGTGTTTTCCCTCGTTCTTTCTGGTCTCACGCCTATATACTGGTGGATTGCCTGTCCAAATGAAAACCCCGTATGTCTTCGATAACTTCCTCTTTGATCGTCTGATCGCGTCTCGACTCTCCCTGTTCACCTCTCGAAACACTCTGAAAGACAACTCGTCCAACCTCCATAAAATATGCGTCTCAAAGATATCTCTGTACTGCACATCCGTCAAAACTTTCCACAACAGAGGCGCCGGTTGAATCGTCAAGCTCTCGAACGCATCCTCCGCGCTCAATGTCTGCATCCTGGTTAGAATCCCTCCCATAGAACTGCTTTTTCCAAACGAACGGAACGCGGGTGAAGTTCTGTCGTTGCTGTTGTTGTTGTATCTCTTCTTCTTCTTTTTCGCGAGCTTTGAAATTTTGGCGTTTCTCACGCGCGCGCATTTTCCGAAAACTTTCGGGAAAAACTTTGCTTTCTCCACAGACTTTAAAAGAGCCTCTCGGTTCCCTCATTCGTACAAAAAGCGAGACGAGACTCTGACACCGACCGCGACCAAAGCTCACCACCATGCTCGCGTCGACGGCTTGCGCGCACGCATGGAACGAATGGGTTATTTCAGAGAGAAATAGCCATCGTTCGAAGCGGAAACACGCGCACATACAGCGGGTAAATTCAACAACATCCGGAGTGGCGGCAGACCACCAACACCAACAGAGTCGCGAAAGAGAAAAGAGCGGATCGACGTCCTCTTCGGCGTCGATTAAGATTACGAAAACGTGCGAGGAAAACGCAATCAGTTTAGCAGTGGAAGCGCTGAAGCGAGGATCGATCATTGCCGTTCCGACGGACACGCTGTACGGATTCGCCTGCGATGCGTCGAATTCCAAAGCGATTGAAAACCTCTACGCGGTGAAAGGAAGGGAGAAGACGAAACCGGTGGCGGTGTGCGTGAGTCGAGCGGAAGATGTGAAAAAGATATGCGAACTCGAAAGAAAGGTAGAGGAAAGTTTGTTGAGAAAACTGTTACCCGGGGCGGTGACGTTACTGTTTAAGAGGAAATGGAGGGAGACGAGGCTTTCGGAGTCGCTGAATCCGAGCGTCGATAACGTAGGAGTGCGAGTGCCTAATTGCGCGTTTATAGTGGATGTTTGTGATGCGTTTGACGGTCCGATAGCGTTGACGAGCGCAAATAAGTCCGGAAAACCTAGCTGTGTGGACGTGAGCGAGTTTCGAGAGTTGCACGAAAAGTGCGAACGCGTATTTGACGGAGGGAAGATTATCGAAGACGACGGGAGTACGGATTCGGCGCTTTTGCGCGCGGGGAGCACGATCGTCGATTTGAGTAAAGGCGATGGAACATTTCGCGTCGTTCGCGACGGTTGCGCTCTGGAAGATACAACGTCCGTCTTACTTGAATACGGTTTCGTCGAAAGGAAAGATGCTAATGATGAATAATAATGTATAGGTGAATCATCGCGTTCCCGATATGAGGAACAAGAGCCGAACTAGCGTATATTTTGTAGAATGTGTAACAATACTAAACGTGTATAAAATCTATTCTTAAACCTCTAATCGATCTATTCTCACGCTATCTCTTCACACCAATCACAAATCCTTCCCTTCCACCTTAAAGTTATTCCGCTTCATCGCGAACCACGTCTTCTTGATCAAAAACGCATAATCTTTCGGCTTCAAAGGGTTCACAGTCGCTGGCAAATCTTCGGGAAACGCGAAACACGTCGCCAACGGCATGACGAGAAACAAGTACGTCGCGCCGGTGATTGGGTACAAAACGACGAAGAGTAAGCTTTTAGCGTGCATCAAATGCTGAATCGTTTTCCAGAGGAAGACGAAGAAGGTGGTTAATATCGTCCTGTTGATGATAAAAAGAGAGTTAGTTAGGTGAAAGATGTTTGGAAAAAGAGAGAGAGAGAACACTCACAAAGCGAGAAGAACGCGAACGGTTTGTTTGGACTGAAACTTGGATGGGTTCGTCTTCCCACTCGAAGAACGATTGACGTCGAGGACGCCCCGACCGGAGGACATTTTTGATTATTCGACGATGATCGTCGTTTTGCGTGTGCGCGTGCGTGATTACTTGAAGTGGGGGATTCAAAAATATAATAAAAAGGAGTATCGTATCGAATCGGAGGGAGAATGGCACCGAAAGCATCGTCCTCGTTGTCGCTCGCTCGACGTCATTCCCCGTTTGGGGATAATAATTGTAGTAGTATCGTGCTCATTTTCTTTGCTCTTCCCGGGACACTTTATGTCTCGATCGAGAGTTTCGTGGAGACTGCGAAACCTCGTCTTCGCGCAGTTCTCGCTCTCGACTTGCGTTGGAAGGCTGCGATTTCTTCGCGGACGCGGAGCTCGATATTTTCGTCCTCCTCGTCCTCATCCTCGTCGTTTATGGAGACAACTTTGTTCTTTTTCTTGGTATACGGGGTGAATATGTCGTTGTTTTCCTTATCGGGTTCCTCTTCTTCGCCGGGAGGCTTTGGCACCACCGCTCGTTCAGCCGCGTATCCCATGTACCTTTCTGAAATTTTGTGGCGAAGATATTTGAGGTCACTCGCTTTGGATATTACGCCGTTGAATAGAATCGGGTTCACCGCGCGAAGTTCCTTAATGTCAGCGGTTTCTCGGATATATCTGATAACAGTGTCTGTCGGCGTTGTACCATTTTGTATCATCGACAGGAGCAACGGCTTCGTGTTTTGCTTCTTCTTTGGCACTGTCTTCTTTTCGTCTATTTCTCGTTCGCTCGTGTACCCAAAATACACATCGTCGTCGTCGTCGTCATCATTATCTCTACTTTTACGCTTCACGCCATATCGTGACATAAACTCGGAGAGATCTCTCTGCATCCTCGCCACGTCTGCCGCACATCTCAACACGTCTCTCTGCGTTCTCATGGCAATTTCTTCCATCCCTTTCCTCGTCTCCCTCGCAACGCTTTCCAACGTCTTCCCCACCGCGCTCGTGATGCGTTTCGAAATATCCGACTCATCGATGCTCTTCCCATCGCTTGTCGTTAAATTCACCGGCGATGGAGACATCCCGGCGAGTCGTCGGCTTTGGCGCGCCTTATTCGCGTTCGTCCCATTTTCGTTGTTGTTGTTGTTATTATTCTCGTCCGTCTGCGTACCGGCAACCGCTACTCTCTTCTCCGTCGTCAACACCGTACCGGTTCCATTCGTAAATTCCGGCGGTGACATTGGTCTCATCGCGAGCGCTTCGACGTCGTTGTAGTCCCGAATCTTTCCTCCTAGTCCTCGTTGATACGTCGCCGTTGGCGCCAGAGGTGGAGGGGAGAGAAGAAAATCGCTCTTTCGTTGGTGCAACGAATACGTCGCCGTCCCTCCTATTCTCTGCTGTCGCTGCTGCTCCTCGTTCCTCCGTCGCGCCTCGACGGTTTCTCTCGAGTGAAAACACGGCGGCGACTGCGGCGTCGACTGATGATACCGCGGCTGACTCGCGCTGAACAAAACCTCGTTCCCGTACCTCGACGCGCTCTTCGCCTTCTCCACGTTTTGCACCACCAACGACGACGCGTTTTGTTGTCTCTGCCGTTGCTGCTGCGAGGGCAAGAGCGTCGTCGTGTTCGCGCGCGGAGAGACCAAATGCGACCCTTCGTTCACCCTCTCCCTCTGATTAAACCTCGGAGACTCGAACGGAGGATTCGTTGCCGCGGTTTCTCGACCGGCCATCAGCGATACCGGCGCGCTATCGCGCGCGTTCGAGACTTGCGTGTTTACGCAAAACTTTCGCTTCGACGCGTAAAAGTCTCTAAACATGATCGTCAAAAAATATGAGGAAAAAATTAATAAAATTGGAAACGCTTCGTTTTCTCCTTCTGATCGGTTTCTTCTTCTTCTTCTTCGCCGTCGTCGTCGACGCCTACGGCGCGTACGGGAAGCCTCGCGACGTGACGCACTTCACGCCCGAAGAACTCCTAAACCTGCGATACGAGTACACGCCGGAAATCACCGGGATGTTTCGCGAGTGCACGGAAGAAGAGGAAAAGAAATACGCGTCTCGGTGGTTGAAGATGTCGGGCGTAGGGGAAGAGAAGGAGGCACGAATGACGTGCTCGAGGTATTTCATCGAACTGAGAGGGAGGTGTTTCGAGGGACCGGGGAGAGCGCACGTGAGTTACGAGAGGAAACCGATGCGGGTGTACTACAGCGAAATCGACGAGGGCGATGGCGGTTTTGCGATTTTGAGCGAGTATTTAGGCGAAGATGAAGGGAGAATGTATTCGAGAGTTGAATATTTGTGTGATTCTCGAACTGCGAAAGTGCGCGAAGGCATCGACGGGTATAAAGATGACGAAGGTACATTTGTTTTGCCCTTTAACGCGTTTCTAATGGAGGACGATGTCAAACTCGGGAGCGGCAAAACGCGTTATTTGCACTACCAATCGATGGATACGTCGTGGTACAACGGAAATAAATTTGATTGAAATGATTACTCTTTCTCGCCTTTGCGAAAAGTTCCATTAGGGGATTGTAAAAAATCTCTGCTACAGTATTTTTCTAGGCCTCAAAATCGCTATCGTCACCATCTTCTTCTTCTTCTTCTTCTTCTTCTTCTTCATCATCATCAGCATCATCATCATCATCAGCATCGTCGTCGTCGCTTTCGGGAGCTTTGCGCTTCTTAGATGGAGTGACAGTCTTTTGTACACGGGGAGCGTCTTGCATTTTCACGTCGCCTCCTTGTTTCGGTCTCGCCGATCTCAATGTTGCTTCGTGGTGCTTGAAGTCCTCCGGATCTTCACTCTCTGCTGCATCGACAAAGTCGTGCGTTTTATCCAAGATAGACTCTAATCGGACCACCCGCACCTCAACTGGAACTTCAGGTTCGTCCTTCAAACACTGATCGCGGTTTGCCAATAACAAGTCCTCGTTGAACAACTCAGGAAATCGTTTGGCGTATTTTGGTCGAATCGCTGCTGTCTCCTCATCCGCTTGCGCGCGCGTGATGATGCCTTTGTGAATGTCGAGTTCGCGCCACTGTTGGTTTTCCTTGTCGCGCGCAGCCTGCGTGTACTTTTTGACTTCTTGATCCGGTTTTTGTATTTCAGCTTCCAAATACTCTTCGAATCTCGCAACGGGCTCAACGCCGTTAGCAAGAGGCTCCGGAACACCTGTTTCCCGAACCAAATACTCCAAATCGCGCAAGTATTGTTCGTACTTCACGCGCAACGCAAAAGATGCAGACGTTTGTCCGTTGAGATCGACGCGCAAACCTCGAGCGACGGATTTCCAAAGCTTTTCTCGCGTGATGGAATTGTAACCGCCTCGATATAAAGCTTCGACAAACAACGCATACAAATCGAGCGGTTCGCGGCAGAACGTCGGATTGACGCCGTTGCCGTATTGTATCGGCACATTCATTTTCAAAGCGTTGAACTGATCGATGAACTTCTGCTCTCGAATGCCTGTTTCGTTCCATCCAAGCGCGACAGCAAGATCTTTCGCTTGTTTTTTCAGGGCTATGATCTCGTTTGTTGGGCGATACGGCATCGGGTCGGAGGCCAATGTGCCCATTCTCGTCAAGTATGCACTCGCAATTTTACCAGTCGACGGTCCGTAAATATCGCAATTTCTTCTTCGAACATCCTCAGAGATATCGAATCGGTGAATGATGTACACCGGCTGTTTATCGCCCGTAGACTCTCGGCGCACGAATTGTCTACTGCCCGGTTGCGACGGTTTATATGCCTCAATGGGCTCGCGCATGTGCACCATCAAATCACGATCAACTTGCGGCTTCTTTTTTAGAATCTCCTTTGGCGCGCGTTCGAGTTCCCACGCAGATACAGAAGACGTCGGAGCGGCCTCCCCGCTCTTTTCCGCATCAATTTTCTCCGAATCCCAAACAACTGTGACCCCGTCAAAAGGGTCTCCTTTTTTCACCTTCATGACTTTGCCTAGGTACTTAATTTTCTTCCCTGGATCGGTTTCGTTCTCGTCTTCCACGATGCCGCGGTCGATATCTTCAAAAGCCTCACCGTCTGGAAAATGCATCATTACTCTATCACCACTTTTCCAATCCAAATTTTGACCTCGTTCGTACTGCTGCAGAGTGACGATATAATCCCCTACTTGCCCGCTCGGTATGAGCGGACATGCCAACAAACGTCTCTTTTCTTCGACCGTTTCTTCCTCGTCCGACGAAGTCTCTTGTAACTCTCGTTCAAACTCTTCGTCCGAATTCGCGGGTTCTCTCAAGTGTTTCTTTTTCTTCTTTTTCGCGGCTTTTGCACTCCTCGATTGCTCGTATTTTCTAGCCTCTGCTCTCGTCGGTTCATCGAGGAGTTCGAGGAGGAACCACGCCCATGGTTCATCAACATGGCCATCGTCGTGCTCTTCTGCGCCTCTGAATGCCGTAGCCCTGACTACACACCGTTCATAATCGCGGAGTAGCGATGTGTCCACGAAATGAGGAGGGATGAGGTCCTCAGAGAGATGTGCTTTTTTCGTCTCTTTGTATCCACTCATACAGAGCATAACAAAGTCTCCAGTTTTTATCTGCGATGCGTGTTTACCCAAACCTTCTTGGTCGGAAAACGCGAAAGTTTGGGCTGAAAGTCTCGCAGGGTCGGTCAATTGCAACACGACAAGCTTATGAAGTAATGCCGCGGCAGAAGTTACATTCAAAGGAACCTCAACGGCGCTGTCATCCATCATCGCTTCGTCGTCACCACCAAACTCGTCATCTTTCACACTTCCATCGCCGGTGCCTTCTGGTGATTTCTTTATGAACTTTTTGACCTTTGCTATCCATGACTGGCGGGAGTTCTGCCACTGAGGATCCATAACTTGAGACGTGCGGCAACAAGTTTCCAAAAGCAAGAAAGCCTTCATCAATCGTTGCAACACGACGGCTTCTGGAGCGTGTTCTATGATGTTCGTCAGTTCCTGATCGCACTCAAGAAATTTCTCTGTCCACTTATAATCTTGCACCCAGAACGGCGTCGAGTGTAACAAGTATTGCGCAACGGAAACAAGTTTCAAAGCTTTGGCGTGTGCGTCTCCAAAAACAGCTTCTTTAGAATTACCGCACTTTTCGTCTATCTTTGCGTACCCGTCGTATTCACCATCAATGGACTTGAGAAATTCTTTGAACTTGCTTCGCGTTTCCTCCTCGCCAAGCTTTTCGCTCGTCACGTTGTCGTAGGTCTCCCCGAGAGCAGATCTAGAAACCAAGTTTGCCCATCGACAAATATATTTTTCGTGTGGGTAGTTTGGATCGCACCATTTTGCGAGCTCTATGAGCTCCTCGTTCGGGTAAACAACGCCCCAATTCGAAGCTGATTCGTAAACTCCTGCGATGTCCATGTTGACTTGATCGACATTTGCGACAGGTAAATCAGTAAGATAATTATCCGTATATTCACCGTCGTCTACTGGTGGACCAGCGGGTTCAACTTCTTTTTCTTCTTCGCCTTCGGAATCGTTGTCTTCGTTGTCCTCGTCGTTTTCTTCGTTGCAATTATCTTGGTCAATTTCTTCCTTCTTTACTTTTTCCGGGGATGTTTTTTTCTCCTCCTTCGACTTCGGCGTCTTGACGTGCCACGACGGTAACGGTGACTCGACAAAAAGCATACCACTTCCATTTCTACCACCGAGTTGGAAGTAACGACGTCCACGCGCGTCAACCGCGACCGGTCTTCCGTGGCGCCAAATTTGTCTGTCATCGTTATCCCGATACCACCGCATTGCTTGTCGGGTCCAGAGCATGCGCTTCTCTTTGTCGTCCTTCGGTCTGCGCATATTCGGATCCTCAATAACGACCGGTGCTTTCATTTCAGCTGCGGCAAGTTTCCTCGTCGCGTGGTCACCGGGGAAAATACCCATGGCTTCGTCCTCTTTTCGTCGCGTGAGACAAGCTTGTCGTAACTGGCGGTTCAAACATGTGTGACAGTGTCCACATCTATTACTTCTTCGCTTGTCGGCTTTTCCGGTCAAATCGGGCGTCGCCACTGACGATCCAACTGCCGCCTCAGATTTCGGCTCCTCTCCTTTCTTCAATTCTTCTTCTTCTTCCTCTTTTACATCTTCTTTTTTCGCTCCGCCGATGATGGGTATTCTCAAGGACGCCTCTGGAATGACGATCGGAATCCCAACATCGAAAGCTTTCGAACCGAGTGCCTGACGCTTCTTATCGCGCACTTCTTCAATCTTCTGCATCTCGTACTCGTGGAAGCCTTCAGAATCTGCGGCGATGATGACTAGAGCTGAGGCTAAGGAAACGCGCAAACCGGCGTCTAAATCGGAAGCGTAGACGTTGTCCGCATCGTACATCATCAATTCTTGCAGCTTATGCACCGCTAAGTGTGCACCTGTTCGAACTCTAGGATTGCATGGTGTTGACGGAAGGAATTCGGTGATCATGTCGATGGCCAACTGGCGCCAATTCAAAGCCGCAAGGTCTTGGAGGCCAATTGTTTGGTCTTGAATTGATCGCGCTTCCGTAAAGCCCAACTTCAAGGTTCTCCTCATCGTCTCCGAAGAATCCACTGCATCAGCGCGCGCCTCAATAGCTCGAATGGCACCAATGACGACATCTTGAACGAGTAAAGCATCACTCGGAGTGCAGTCTTCAGTTTTGGATAAGAATGCGTGCGCGAATTTCCTAAGCGTCGTCGTTGGGACGTGGAAAATCGTCTCGTACACGCTCACTACGTCCCAGAGACTCAAAACTTCACCGACAATCGATGGAGAGGCCCATGGAAACTCGTCGATCGCTCGCGAACACTTCGTTGGATCTGCTATACGAGGCGGAATGACGATAGGTTCTTTACTTCTCTTCAAAGCCAGTGCTCTTGCTTCTGCTCTCGCTTCCCTTGCCGCTTCTTTCTGCGCCAGTCTCAACTGCTTTCGCTCCGCACGTTCCTTTGCACGTTGAATAGCGCGCTCTTTTCGTTCAAGTTCCATCTCCGCACGATCTTTCTTTTGCCTCGCTAGCCTGTTTGCAATCATCGTCCATCGACTGAAAGAAATCAAACATCTCGGAAGTTTCCCGGTGTACGGCTTGCCGTGCTTCGATGCTTCCGTCCCGGGAGGAAGTAAAACGCCAGATTTGACGAGATGTTCAACTTGCGAACAGACAAAGAACCCATCCTTCTTGATTTCCTTCTCAGAATATGAGAACTCGTCGTCGTCATCATCATCATCATCGTCATCATCATCATCGTCATCATTGTCATCTTCCTCTTCTTCATCAGATTCTCCCTCTGTGCCATCCGCGTCATCCTTCGCTTTCAAACTCTCCTTCTTCACTTTCACATCAAAATCTACTCTCGGCGCGTTCTTCAACGCTTCCAAAACCTTCGTAAAAGAGCAATCCCAATCTTCTTCGATGCATTTCTTGAACACGCTGGCAAACATTGCACGTCGTCTCGTCTGTGCGTACGTCTGTGCGTATTTTGCGCCCGGTTGACCGAGTTTATACCACGCTCTCGGCGTGACCAACCAAATAGAATACGTCCCGCCTTCCACTTCATCGTACGACACGCACCAATCCAGAATGTCCACCAATTTTAACGGGTGCGGTGGTCTCAACTGCGGTTGTAACTTTTTCATCAAAAGCGTCGACGGTGACTCGTTCTCGCCGCCTTCCAACTTTCGCGCTTTCCCGAAAACCACCAAGTCTGACGGTTTCATCGCCGAAGTCAAGGCGACTAAATTCTTCTCGTCTGCTTTTTCGCGCACGTCGAAATCCTCGAGGATACGGATTGGGAGGTAATTTTGCGGTTGGTGTTGCGACGGTTGCTGCTGCTGCGCCGATGCCGCCGCCGCCGCAGCACCCGCGTCTCCCGAAGCGGGCGCTTCTTCCTTCGGCGCGCTGGATTTCTTCTCCTCCTCCTCGACGCCGGCATCGCCATCAGCAACACTCATCCGTGGCGGTTGCTGCTGCTGCTGCTGCTCCGCGTCTCCCATCTCCGCGTCTGCGGCGGTATCGTCTCCACTCCGAGTCGCTTCATCTACCTCCATCGCGCGTTCGTTCCTTTTCCTATCTGCTTATCTCTATCTAAATCCCTCGTCGTCGCTAGGGCGTTTTCTCTGCTATTCAAAACGCGCTTATATTTATTCAAATTTGGACGAGACACTAACACAAAAAAAATTTGCAAAATCTCGCTCCTTGGATGATGTTCTTCGAGCGCTCTCGACCACCCGCTCGTCTCCGCGCGCCTCTCTGCTTTTCTTTTACTTCGCCGCAATCGTCGTCGTTCGTCCGAGTTCGCGGAAATCGCGAAAATAGAGAGCAGGGGAGGGTTTTCTTCTTAAACGTTTTTTGGGGAGAGAAAAGCTTTCCGATCGCCCCCAGTTTTTTTGGAAAAAGAAGTTAGGTGTCTGCTTTCTATTCGAACAGAAGAGTTGGTATAGAGCGTTTCACGTCGTCAGCTCGTCTGTGATATTAAGAACTTGTTTTTCGTACACCAGCAGGATTTAATTTTGGGTGAATTGACAACAGTCTGCGGACACGGTATTTGTGTTGCGGGGAAAGACGACTTTTGACGCACACAGACAGCACGACACACGTTTTGCAGATAAACATAAAAGAGATGACGTCGAAGGGAAGAAGAGCGCTGTCGACGTTGCTGTCGTTGCGTTCTTCGCTTTCTCGTTGTTCTCGTTCTTCCTCTCAGAGATATCTTTTATTGGCGAGAAGAAGAAGAAGCGCATCGACGATGAGTTCGTTACAGGAGGAGGAAGAAGTGCAATTTGCGACGGCGATGACGACGATACCGAGCGATGATGATGCGAGCGGTTCGAGCGAAAAAGGGAAGAAACAAAAGATGGAAGAGGCGATGAAGGATGTGGTCGAACGCGCGATGAAGAAGCTGAACGGACGCGCGCCGACGTTTGCGATGTTATTCGCGACGCCAGAAGCGATGCGAACTTTCGCAGCGGGAACAACAACAACAGGGGAAGGAGACGACGACGAGAAGAAAAAGCGGAAGAAGAAAACGGCCGAGGACGTTCCGTCGGCGCCAAAGCTGTGCAGAGATTTGCTGAGAAAGAAGACGAACGCGGACGTGAAATTAATCGGTGGCGTGGTGGAATCTGTCATATCTGGTCACGCGCAAACGCAGAACGGTCTGTCGCTGACGCTGGCTCGGCTTCCGTCCGCCGGCGCGACGTGCGAAACGTTTCGCGCCAAGGGCGACGATCTTCCGAGCGTGCGTTGGAAAGAAGTGATGGAAAGCGACGCGCGAGGTCATTCGACGGTGTGTTTGACGTTTTGTGCGCCGTCGTTCACGGTTGGTGGAGTTGTCGTGGAACACGACGATGCTTTCGAAGATGACGACGATGACGACGACGACGATGAGAAGGAAAGAAAGAAATCGAAAAGAGCGGCTGCTTCGCTACGCCCGGCGCTTCGACCTACTTTGGATACTTTCTTGATGCGATTGAAACACGCCGTGCCGAATAATCTGGTATGTTTTGGCGGCGCGTTAGAAAACGATAGTGGAAAACATTCCGCGCTATTTCACGACGACGAGGTGTATTCGTCCTCGTCTTATTCTGGCTGCGTCGGTGTGATGCTCTACGGTGATGGCGGCTTTCACGTAAAATCTTCCTCGTTTAGCGAAGGCAAACCAATCGGACGAGCGATGAAAATTACCAAAGCGAGTCTGTGTGGCACTGAAATTTTAGAGTTAGATAAAGAACCCGCACGTAACAGGATCAAATCGATCCTTTCGAGCACAGAACCAGACGATTTGAATAAAAGAGTCTCCGTCGGCATTGGAGGATTTCTTGAGAATAGAATGGGCGAAGACGACTCGTCTTACGCTTTCGCGAGAGGCGAAGTCGTTTCCTTGGGAAGATTGGTTATGTCTGGTAACCAACCCAAAACATTATTTCCGGAACTCGAACCATTTTTCTCGAGTATATCCGGCACGGAGTCGATTGAAATAAGCGGCGCAACGGCGCAAGAAGGCGCCGTGGCGCAAATACACGTTGATGAAAACGAGTCGTCCTCGAGAGAACGAATGCAAAAGAAATTCGGGAAAATTGCCGCCTTAAAGCCGGCAGGTACGCTGTTCTTTTCTGACGTGCGATCCAACAGAATGTTGGCGGCGGATTTCGCAGAGATGGTTGGAAGTAAAGCGGCCGTCGCTGGGGCGTATTTGAGGAAAGAGATCTGCGGCATCGGTTCTGAAGAAAAGGAAAGATTTGCGGTGACAAAATCCACGTCCACCGTGCTCGCATTTTATAACAAAGGAAAAAAGAACAGCAGAACGTGATTTAGAAGATAGTAGTAGTCTTTATAGTTTTTTAGCGCAGCGCGTTGCAAAGTAGCATTATGTTTTTTAATCAATATCTACGTCTATCGTTTGGTTAGAGGCATCGCTGTACGATTTCCTGCCGCTTGAGTTGCTTCTTGGTGACTGCTGCCCACCCATGCCTCCCATACCCCCGGGACCTCCCATGCCTCCCATACCACCGTATTGGCTTCGTTGCATTTCTTCCATCCTCTGTCTCGCCTGCGCTTGCATCTTCTCCACTCTTTCGGAAATAAATTGCGGAAACAACAAATTCGTCATGAACGCTAACAACGCCGCGGAATATAACAACGTCCAAAATATTCCGCTCGAGAACAACCAAATCCAAAACACAAAGTTAGCCACCTTCCCTGCCGGCGTGTTCCTTCCTTTTTGGTAAGCGTCTCGTATCGGTGGCCACGAATTTTTCACGAATTTAGTTGCGCCTACACTTTTATCAAAATCAACCACAGATTTGCGCAAGCCCGCGACGACTTCATTCGTTTTCGCCCCGACTCCGTACCGAACTTCCAACCGATTCGCAGTTTCTCGAAAAGACGACACGAGAGCATCCAAGGATACTTTCTCTTTTACATTCTTCACGAAATTCTCGAAAAAATCGTTCTTCGGTTTTTCTTTTTCTTTTTGTTGCTGTTGTTGTTGTCGCTCTGTCGACGAAGAAGAGCTCGAAGAACTCGATGAGCTTCGGGCTGAATTAGCACTCGACGAAGCCGCTTTCTTCTCCTTCGCTCCACCCCCGTTCGCCTTTGCGTCCTTAAACTTTCGCAACAAGTCGCCTTTCTCGAAGCAATCGCTCGTATCGACGCCCTATTTTATACGCAAACCACGGAAAAGAAAAGAAGAAGAGGAGATCAAATCCAAGTCAGAACCAAGCACGCGAGAAAGGAAACGCAACTCGATATTGTGCCGCACGCGCAACGAAAGAAAAATTATAAGAAACAAAGAAAACAAAACGTCTCATTCAGTGGTGTTCGTTTCGCATCAAGATATTTCAGATCCGAAAGATGGTGTTTTTGAATGCATATTTAATCATCGACGTTTTTTTCCTTCGAGAGAGAGTGTACCTTTTGTAGGAGCACGAGACACGAAAGACACAAAAAACTTGGGAAACGCACCATCTCACCCAACGCTCTTTTCAGCTCGCGCGCGGACATGTTCGCGGCGCTGCCATCGTCGTCGCTGTTCCCGCCCGCCGTCGCTCTGCACGCGGTCGCATTTTTTGCGTTCTTCGTCAACGCGAACGCGTTTCGAGATCGAATTTTTCCCCGGAAACCTTCTCTTCTCCGGAGTTTCGAGCTCGTCGTCGTCGTCGCCCTCTCTTTCCCCGCCGCGTTCAAACGAGCAGCGGCAGCAGCAGCAGAAGACGACGCGCGCAAAGACGAAAACCTTCTGCTCTTCTTCGCCTTCCGCGCGAGAACGCGCGCGGGAGGAGACGAAGGAGGAGGAGAGACCCGTCCCGCGAGCAGAAGAGACATGTCTTTTTTTCTTTTTACGTCTTTTGAGGAGCGAAAAACTGAAGAACTTTTCCCCAAACTTTCTCACTCTCTTTTTGGGACGCGTAAAGCACGCACACAGAGAGAGAGACACACGCGCGCGTCGCTTTAGAAATGGTAGAGATCAAAGAAGAAGAAGAAAACCAAACGCCGGCGGAACGCGAGGCGTGGTTGCGCGCGCACGGCGTGGAAATCGAAACCGCGGAAGACCGATTGCGAATGGAAAACGAAGCGAAGCGGCTGCGAGAGAAGGAGAAGAGCGAGCCGACGAGGAAGCTCGTGTGCGTGAAAATCCCGGCCGAGGACTCGCTTCCGTTCGAGGAGGTGACTCTGGAAGTTCCGATGACGAAACCTGGCGACGTGTTTCCGGATTTGGTGAAGCCGTACTTCATCGGCGGCGGCGATATCGACGTGAACTTGGCGAAACAAGCCGCCACGAAACAGCTCGGGGAGGAGTTTGCGAGCAAGTCGCAAAATTTAGGGGTGAGTTTAGCGAAAGAAACCGCGATGGGGAGCACGGAGACGTTCGCGTTAGTCAGGCCGTCGGAGAAGAACGGGAGGAAAGGCGTGTACATATATTTAGACGAGGTTGGTTTGCTCAAAGGTAAGCCGAAGAACGCGAGAGCGTCTTCGCTGGCGGCATCGTGCGGGTTTCCCGGGACGACGTTTCACGGGGACGTGTTCGTCGGGGCGGTGCAAACGGAACCGCAACCGATGCGGTCGGTAGATTTTACCGTTAAGGAGATGGATAGTAGCGCGGCGTGGTTGAAGTTGGCGCCGATGGAGAATGCGGAGTACGCGATGTCGATGAAAGAGTTGGAGAAGGCGATGTCCGAGAAAGGCGTCGGGGGCGGACCGGGTTTACAAAGGATAAACATGGGCGGCGGCGGCGGCGGCGGCAACGACGACGGTGTGTTGCCATCTGGCGACGGAGAAGGGTACCGATGGGAACAGAACGAAGATGGAGAGGTTGAAATTTCCGTCTACGTCCCGGAAAACACGAGCGCGAAGACCATCTCGGTTGGTTTTCGAGCAGATTCCTGCGTCGTCAGCAACAAAAGCGAAGGTAAAGTCATCGTTCAAATCGACAACTTATACAACAAAATCCGTCCGGACGAGTGCACGTGGACCATCGCCGGTGGAAGCAAGAAGAACGAAGTGTGCGTCTCGTTGACCAAAGTCAACGACGACGAAACTTGGCCCGCGCTCACGAAGTAAAATAATAAAGAATAGAGTTGTAAAACGCACGTCAACAAACGCGAAATAATAATAATATAGTGATAAACTAAAGTATTGCCACCAAACTGATTCCTTTCGAGAGAAGCGATGAAATCGAGTTTGAACGTCTCACAGAAGAAGGTGTAGACCCTCTTTTTTTTGCTTTTCGATTTTAAAACCCTAAAACTATTTTCAACACCTTTTCCCTTCCGCGGCCTCCCATCGGCAAATTTTGGCGCGCGCTTTACACACACATTAGCGCGCGAGAACGTGAAAAAAAGATGAGGTGCAAAGCGCGCGGAGGTCGCGAACGTTCGTCGTCGTCTTCCTCCGGCGGCGCTTTGGCCTTTCTCGCGGTCTTTTCTTGCGCTAGTTGCACGGTCGCGAATGCATCGTCTCACCACCACCAACACGGCGTCGGAGGGGCGGCATCGATCTCCGCTTCCTCTTCCTCCGGCGGTAGTGGCAACGTTGTCGTTCCGATAACTCCGGACAACTTCCTCGGCGCGATCGCAGAGTGTCTCGAGGAAGATAAAGACGGCGCGTGTCCTAAATACGGCCAAGAGAGCAAGTACGGCGAGATGAAAGACTGGAACGTGAGCGAAGTGACGGACATGGACTACGGGTTTCACAAGCAAGAATCCTTTAACGGAGACTTGTCGAAGTGGGACACGAGCTCGGTGACGAGCATGAGAGAAATGTTCAGCGGCGCGAGAGATTTTACCGGATCGAAAAAAGGATTGGGAAACTGGGACACGTCGAACGTGGAGGACATGGGATCGATGTTTAGCGAAGCGTCGAACTTCAACGGGAAAGGATTGGCGAAATGGAACGTCGGAAAAGTGAAAGATATGAGTTTCATGTTGAAGGACGCCGTGGCGTTCAAGGAAGATTTGAGCGCGTGGAGGCCTTCTGAGTGTAAGACCGCGTACGGAATGTTTCAAAACGCGGTTGAGTTTGAAGCAGACGTGAAAGATTGGGGTTTGTCCGTGACTGCGGATACGAAGGATATGTTTTTGGGAGCGGCGAACTTTTTAGGTCGGTTTACATGTGCGCATCCGCTGAACGGGCCGCCGAGCACGTGCGAAGACGAGAATAAGGTCACTTTGGGTAAAAAATCATCATCAATTACTAAGATGAAGACTTTGCACAGTAGCAGAGGTGACAAATCCAAGAAGAAGGCTATGGAGCACGTAGCCGCGATGGGATCGGATGAAGACGAAGATGAACTTGAAGAGGAAGTGACCACGGTGGCGTCCGAAGATACTACACACACTTCATCCTCTTCCATTTTTAATACGAAAGAAGTCGATACCGATGGGATCTCTGACGCTGTCGACAGTGTAGATGAGGATGAGGACAGTGAAGATGAGGATGAGGAGAGTTCTGTGCCTTCAAACGTTTCCTACCCGCACACGGAAGCCGAGGAAAGTTCATATGACTCTTCTTCCACGACGACAACGTCGTCAACTCCATACGCGTCCTCATCTTCTTTAGATTCTAACGTCATCAATTGTAGTGATGGCGGTTGTCCAGAAGGAAATGCAGATAGTATCAATGACTTGAATCCGGAAGATAAAGATGTAGTCAAGGATGCGCTGGCGATTGATACATCTTTGAACAAAGACTCTCCTTTTGTTACTTCCGAGAAGACTTTAGACGAGTTCACTGGTAACGTTGTTGAAAAAGAAGATGAAGAAATTGATGATGATGATGATGATGAAAAAGAAGAAGATTCTGATTCGGAGGAGGACGAGAGCAGCGAAGACGAAGACAAAGACGAGGACGAGGACGAGGATGAGGATGAGGAGGACGACGACGATACCGTCGAAGTTAGCAAAGATCAAATCGAAGATCTCGTAGAAGACAAAGAAGCCTTTGATAAAGAGTTTGAAAGATTCATGAGCGCCTCAAAAATGGAAGATGAAATCGCAGCAAGCGTAGCTGCAGAAGCCACTGCGAAAACAGGTGATGACGAAGAAATAGAAGAGGCGTCATCGTCATCCTCCAAGAAATCCTCTTCTCATCTCAAGAAACAAGAAGAAAATGAAGAAAATGAAGAATCGGAAACAGTCGTCTCCGCGTCCATGACCAATCCTCTGAGACTCAAGAAGGACGGTACAGTTTCGAAAAAACATAGCAAAATCCCGGGAGTTTCTTCCTCGAGCACATATTCGTTATCGCAGGCGAAAAAACACCGTCACGTAATGGATGAAATCGATGACGAAGATGTAGACGTAGAGCTCGAAAGATTAAAAAGGAAGTTAGACAGATTACAATCGGAAACGCCCGAAGAAATTCAAGCGGAGCACAAATCGCGCAGACACAAGCAGCTTGACGATAATTCATTCTACCGAGCGATATCGAAGTGCATCATTGAGTCAGCGGCTGGTTTGTGTGTCGAGTACGGGGCGGTCACGCGATTTGGTATGATGCCGGATTGGGACGTTTCAAAAGTTTCAACCATGACGCACGCGTTTCAGCACTACGAAGAGTTCAACGCCGATTTATCGCGATGGAACACGAAATCTGTCACTGACATGTCGTTTATGTTTTACGACGCTAAGAGTTTTAACTCAGACATTTCTGGTTGGAACGTCGCTGGCGTGACGAACATGAAGCAAATGTTCAGAGGCGCGAAATCGTTGAACCAAGACGTCGTTTCTTGGTTCGCCAATCGCCCGTCATCTGAAATGAAACGTTTGAACATCGACGGTATCTTTGACGGCGCAGAAAAGATCGAAGCGGCGTACGAGTGCGGGTTGAGTAAATTTTTAGACAACGCAATGGACATGTGTAGATTTGCTAACGCCGCCAGAAGTGCGAAAGCTAGCGCGAAGTCGGCTGCCAAATCTGGTGCAAAAGCAAGCGCGAAAGCAAGCGCGAAAGCAAGTGCGAAAATTGGCGCCAAATCAGGCGCCAAAGCCTCTGCGCGCGCCAGCAGAGGCGCAAGAGATGCCTCCGGAGCTGAACTTGGTTCTTCGCGAAGCTTGCCTCGGTTGGGATGGAACCTTCCGAGAGAGGAAGCGTCTTCGTCTACCGAAGGCATCGAGTTTGCCACGCTGTACGTGTGCGCTGGCATGGCCATGATTGCTGTAGCGATTCGTGCCAAGCGAGAATCAGTCGTACACGCGATCGAGTCGCATTTTTATTCTTCTCCTTTGGACTCTGACGCTGAAGAAGACGCGGAAGAAGCAGAGGAAGAGAAAGAAAACGTCATTATTAGCCATAACACGAAATACGGAACGCTTAGCGAAGAGGAATCTCTCTTGTAATTCTTAATCAAGTAAATAAATAGTCAACTCGTAATATAATTAACAACATATGCGCTACACAAGCGAAACAAACTACGCAGCTGTTGCAGGTGCTAGCTGCGCTTCCGCGTCGTTTTCAACTTTCCTTGCATCCTGAGTGTCTTCCGCTCGCTCGCCTCCTATTAAAATTTTCGGAAAAGGGCCCGCGACGACGACGACGACGCCCAACAACACGACGAGAAAGCCAACCACGTGGTTTACTTTCAGAGGTTCTTTCAAAACAATCACCTGAAATACCAAGTATGCGATGATGATAAACATCTCGCTCACGCTTCGCAACGTTGCCGTCGACAAGGCGCCTTGTTCGTGTCCTATTCTATTCGCGGGAACTAGAAACAAGTACTCAATCGAGGCTATCGATACGCTCACCAAATACGCTTGCCATAATTTCCAACTCTTCATCTTCAGATGAAAATACCAAGCGGTTATCATCGAAACCGAGGCGAGACATAAGAGTATCGTCGTCAGCGCAATCGCACCTCCTCGCTTCATGTCTTCCAAATTTATACACGTACTCCTTCTTTTTATCTTTAAGCCCCGCGCGCGTTTCTTTCTCGATGCGACGGTTCCTTCCAAATTTATACACGTACTCCTTCTTTTTATCTTTAAGCCCCGGCGCGTTTCTTTCTCGATGCGACGGTTCCTTCGTCACGCGCGCACGCGGTCGCTTTCGTAGTCCTCGCCAGTCGATATAAACACAGCAACACTCATATCGCTCCAGAATCGGCAAAGCGAAGATAGATAGACACAGAGAGGGACTTCTGTTACACTCCTTTCTTAAAAATGCTGACTCGGTTGGACCTCTCTCTCGTGTCCAAAAGCTGCTTTCGAAAGGAACGGATGGGCGCGTGAATTCAAAACGTGTCAAACCATCACCAACTGTTTCTTTTTTTTTGTGTCTGTCGTCGTTTCGAAATAATTTTGGGAGAACGAAGAGAAGTCGAAGTCGTCTCGTCGTCGCTTCGGTTACTAAAAAGTTGCCTCTTGGTGCCTTCTTTTTCTTCTTTTCGTCTCGTTCGTCTTCTCCTCAGAAAAAAGAACGAACGCGAGAAGAGAGAGAGAGCAACGCTCACCATCATCATTCATCATGGCAACGGACGAGGAGCTCGAAGCGAAGAAAGTGAACGACGACACCACCGACAAAGCTCCGGAACAACAACTTCCGGAAAAGAAGAAGAAAGATGTCGCGACGGCAATTTTGGAGAGGAAGAAAGCGCCGAACAGACTCGTCGTCGGTGCGTTTTCTTTTTCTTCTTTTCGGAGATCTCTCTCGTTAAAAGCGTCGCCTCGGGGACCGATCGGATTTCTTTTTTTGTTCGTTTTGCTCTCTCTCTTTCTCTCTCTCTCTTTTCGCGCAGCGCGCGAACGGAAACAAAAGTAGCGCTCGAGGATGCGCACGCGGTGTGCGTGCGTTTGAATGGCGCGTTCGATTTTGCGCATCGAGAGAGAGAGAGAGAGAGTTCTTTCACGACGTGCGCTTCCGAGAAGAAAAAAAAAATCGTTTCCAAGCGGCACCTTTTTTTTCTCTTTTTTTCTCTCTCTCTTGACCTTCTCTGACCTTCTTTTTTCACTCGTCTTCTTCTTCTTATTCGCAGACGAAGCGGTGAACGACGATAACTCGGTCGTCGCTCTTTCCCCGGCGAAAATGGAAGAGTTGCAACTCTTTCGCGGGGACACGGTCCTCGTGAAAGGTAAGAAGCGCAAAGATACGGTTTGCATCGTTTTAGCGGACGACGCGTGCGACGACGGGAAAGTTCGGATGAACAAAGTGGTGAGGAAGAATTTACGGGTGAGATTAGGGGACGTGATTTCGATTCATCAGTGCACGGACGTGAAGTATGGGGCGAGGATTCACGTGTTGCCGTTTGGGGATACTATCGAAGGCGTTTCTGGGAACTTGTTCGACGTGTATTTGAAGCCGTACTTTTTGGAGGCGTACAGACCGGTGAGGAAAGGGGATACTTTTTTGGCGAGAGGCGGGATGAGAGCGGTGGAGTTTAAGGTTGTAGAGACAGACCCGGCGGAGTATTGCATCGTCGCTCCAGACACGGAAATCTTTTGCGAGGGTGAACCGATTAACCGCGAAGACGAGGAACGATTGGACGAGGTTGGTTACGACGACGTCGGAGGGGTCAGGAAGCAAATGGCGCAAATTCGAGAGTTGGTCGAGTTGCCGTTGCGACATCCGCAATTGTTCAAAACCATCGGTGTGAAGCCGCCGAAAGGTATTTTGTTGTACGGACCTCCGGGTTCCGGGAAGACTTTGATCGCCAGAGCGGTGGCGAACGAAACCGGTGCGTTTTTCTTTTTAATCAACGGTCCGGAAATCATGTCCAAGTTGGCCGGCGAATCCGAATCCAACTTGAGAAAGGCGTTCGAAGAAGCCGAGAAGAACTCACCGGCGATTATCTTTATCGACGAAGTCGATTCGATCGCGCCAAAAAGAGACAAAACGAACGGTGAAGTTGAGAGAAGAATCGTTTCGCAATTGTTGACGTTGATGGACGGGTTGAAGGCTCGCTCGCACATCATCGTCATGGCGGCGACGAACAGACCAAACAGCATCGATCCGGCATTGAGACGATTCGGCAGATTTGATCGCGAGATTGACATCGGCGTCCCGGACGAAGTCGGACGCTTGGAAGTGATGAGAATACACACGAAGAACATGAAATTGGACGAGGAAGTGGATTTGGAAGTGGTGGCGAAGGACACGCACGGTTTCGTCGGCGCGGATTTAGCGGCGTTGTGTACGGAAGCCGCGTTGCAATGCATTCGCGAAAAGATGGACGTCATCGATTTGGAAGACGATGAAATCGACGCGGAGATTTTAGATTCAATGGCCATCAGCAACGATCACTTCAAGACCGCGTTGGCGCAAACCAACCCGTCTGCGCTGAGAGAAACGGTGGTGGAAGTGCCGAACGTCTCTTGGGACGACGTCGGCGGCTTAGAAACCGTCAAGCAAGAGTTGCAAGAAACGGTGCAATACCCGGTTGAACACCCAGAAAAGTTTGAGAAGTTCGGCATGGCCCCGAGTAAAGGTGTGCTGTTTTACGGTCCACCAGGTTGCGGTAAGACGTTGTTGGCGAAAGCGATCGCGAACGAGTGCCAAGCGAACTTTATTTCCATCAAAGGCCCGGAGTTGTTGACGATGTGGTTCGGCGAATCCGAATCCAACGTCAGAGAAGTTTTCGATAAGGCCAGACAAAGCGCCCCGTGCGTGTTGTTCTTCGATGAGTTGGATTCCATCGCAAACCAACGCGGCTCCTCCGCCGGTGATGCCGGCGGTGCCGCCGATCGCGTCTTGAACCAGTTGCTTACGGAAATGGACGGCATGAACTCGAAGAAGACGGTATTTATCATCGGCGCGACGAACAGACCGGATATCATCGATACCGCGTTGATGCGCCCGGGTCGTTTGGATCAGTTGATTTACATTCCGTTACCGGACGACAAGTCGAGAGTTTCAATCTTCAAAGCCAACTTGAGAAAGTCTCCGATCGCCAACGACGTCGACGTGGAAACTTTGGCCAAGTTTACGCACGGATACTCTGGTGCCGATATCACGGAAATCTGCCAACGCGCTTGCAAATACGCCATCCGCGAAAGCATCGAGAAAGACATCGAACGTGAGCGCGCCTTGGCACAAAAACCAGAAGGTGCCATGGAAGAAGACGAAGAAAACTACGTCGATCCGGTGCCGGAAATCACCAAAGCACACTTTGAAGAGGCTATGAAGTACGCGCGCCGCTCGGTTTCCGACGCGGATATCCGCAAGTACCAAGCCTTCTCTCAAACGTTGCAGCAAAGCCGAGGCCACGTCGGCGATTTTAGATTCCCGAACGAAGGCGGAGCCGCTCCGCAGGCCTCTCCGGCGGCGGGGGGCGCCCAAACCGTTGGCGACGCTTTTGCCGCCGCCGCGCACGACGACGACGACGATTTGTACGATTAAACGTTGTTTTTACGAGAGAAAGAGTTATAATACATCTTAGTATTAGAGAGAGGGAGAAAGCGTCGAACATAGCAGAGAATCGAAAGAGATACAGAGAGATACACACAAAAACACGAAGAAAGAGAGGAAGAGAGAGAGAGAGAGAGAGAGAGAAAGAACAAATAGATTAAACTTTTAATACACTACCACATGTAAGAGAGAGATACTCCAGTACTCGCTCGTACTTCCTTGGAGAATAAAGAAGACCGTTATGAATGTGATGCATCGTATATTCTTTAAATTTTAGCGCGCCCAAACACGAAAAAATGTTGAACATGTTCGGCGTAAAATCCCCTCGCGATGGCGGCAACAAAGCCTCTCCTCGATATTCTTTCGGCGGCTCATCGAAAGACGACGACGAATACGATTACGAGCAGCAGCAAAGAGAATCTCTCGCCTCGGCGGAGAAAGTCCGCACGATGTGCCTCCTCCTTATAGCCATCATCTTGTCCTCCGCAGCGCTGTATTGGCTGCAGAGAGTCCTCGTCCCTCTCGTTTTGGCGGTGATGATGTCGTACACCTTGGCTCCTTTGGTTGATTTTTGCACCCATCGCGCGAAAGTTCCGCACGGCGCCTCGGTTACCATCACGTTGTTCTTCGGTTTAGGCATACTGTGTTCGCTTTTGTTTTTGATTTCCCACAGCGTGAAAGACTTGGTCCAGGACGCAAAAAAATACGAGCGATATGTCGTCCGATTGACGAACAGAGCAGGGGAGACGTTATCGAGAAAAAACATCGACATGGACGTCATCGAAGCGCAGCTGCAAGATATTCCGCTGGCGAAGATGGTGGCACAATCCACACACGCGATGTTGCAAGCGGTTTTAGATCTTCTGAGTAACGTCGTGTTGGTTTTGATTTTCGTCGTGTATTTGTTAGAAGGGAGGCGGCGACAGAAAGCAGAGAGAAGAGTTCCCGGCGGAGTTTGGACGAGAATCGAGACGAGGATTAAACGGTACATTTTGTTGAAGTTTTTCGTGAGCACTTTGAACGGTTTCATCGCGGCGAGCATGTATTATATGTTGAACGTGGAATTGGCGATGGTTTTCGGGGTACTGCACTTTGTGATGAACTTTATTCCGCACGTGGGGCCGATTATCGCGACTGTTTTGCCGCTACCAGTCGTGTTAGTGTCGAATGAAATCCACTTGTTTCACGTGATGATGGTCATAATACTTCCGGGCGTTACCCACTTTTTTATCGGGAACGTCATCGAACCTAAGCTGATGGGCGGACATTTAGACCTGCATCCGATCACCGTTCTTTTGTGTTTGATTTTCTGGACGATGTTATGGGGGATCCCAGGAGCCGTATTGGCGGCGCCTATGACGGCGAGCTTGAAGATCCTCTGCGAATCGGTTGAAGTGATGCACCCATTAGCACTTATCCTCTCGGGTAACATAGAAGAAGCGTTAGATGGGAAAGCGCCGCCGACGGTGGCGGAGCCGAGCCTCGAGGAGGGAGTGAGTAGAGTGGTTCAAGATACCGTGGACGGTTTCCAAGCGTTAAAAGAAGTGGCGACGACTGGAGGCGGGGTGCCTACGATGAAGCACGCGCGGCATTGATAAATTTTATCGTCGTTAACGCTTGAATGTTTATATTCTACTAGATACTTGACTACATAATTACAATTCAGCTACTTAATATTCTTTCTCCTCTTCGCGTTTTGATATTACTTTACTTGGCATCTTCCAACGCGGAAGCACCAGAAATAATTTCAATCAACTCAGTGGTAATCGCCGCTTGTCTTGTTCTGTTGTACAAGAGCGTCAACTTCGACAACATTTCTGAAGCGTTCTTCGAAGACGATTCCATGGATTGCATTCTAGATCCCAATTCCGAAGTGTTGTTTTCTGCCAATGCGTTGTACATAACCGCGCCAGTTTTGAACTCCGCCAAGTCGAGCAAGAACTCCGCACGATCAGGTCCTTCAACCTCGTACGAATCGAATTTATTCTCCAAGTTTTCCGCCGCCTTCTCGTACTCTTCCCCAGACAACACCGTCGCAATCGTCGGCTTGAACGAAATAGCCGAAACGAATCTGTTGTACACGATGTGTGCTTTACCCTCGTTGTCCTTCGCCACTTGCTCCGCGAGTGCCGAAGCCGTCCCAAATGTCAACGGTTGCTTCGTTGCGTCAACCATCACGTTCGAGAACAAATCACCCACTTGTCTTTGCATCAAACCTCTCGCCTTGTCGCCAATAACATCCATCGAAACCTCTGATTCTTTATCCTTAGCCGTGTCCAACAACACGTTAGACACTTTGACCACGTTCCCGTTGATGCCGCCACACAAACCTTTGTCCGAGGAAATCGGAACCATCAACGTCTTCGCCGTCTCCGCGCCGGGCAAATCGCCGAGTAATTTGTAAAACGGAGTCACCATCCCTCTCGAGGCCATCGCTTTGTCTTGAGCCGGTTTTAATCGAGACGCAGCGACCATCTTCATCGCCTTCGTGATTTTCTGAATGTTGGAGACGGATTTCATGCGCTGTTGCACGATTTGCAAGGAAACGTTACGGACGCCCTCTGGGTGCGCACTGTTTAATGACAAACGACAAAGAAAAAAAGAGACAGATGGGTGAGTATTGTGCAAGGTTTCTTCGACGACGCATCTCCGAGAAGAGATAGAGAACACGCGGTGATCAAAAGACAACTTTGACGAGAGCGAAGAAAAGTCGGGAGAAGAGTGGGAACTATAAAGTAAGACCGAGAAAAAAATGATCGAAAATCGCGCGGAAACCACGCTCGACGATGCATTCATCCGATCCAACTTCGCACTCCAACCCGTTCTTCGCGCGCACGAATTCTTTCTCTACGAGCTTTGCACCAGAACGATCCCGGAATAATCCCGGATCGGGTTCAAAAAGCACATCGCGCGCGCGCAAAAAGCACATCGAAAATCCGTTGTTGTAAAACTATTTAAGCGTAAAAATAATTACCTCGCCAAATTCGCATTCACCGCTGCGGTTTGTCCGACTCTCGAGCTGGTACCACCAACGCTCGTCGCCGAGGCGCGTATGCGCGCATCTTTGAGTAATCGAAACGCGCGATTGCGAGACATTTTCGATCTTCGCAAACTACGTTAACCTATCGCTAAAACTGTGAGGGCGCATAGATTTTTTTTGTGCGCCGGTTCTCTCACAGGCTCACACGCACCCTAAACTCGACGACGGCTCTGATTTTTGCCCCGAAAAGCGCGCTCTAAACTCGAACGCTTCAAAACACCTTACGATGGTCGCGCGATAGAAAAAACGAACTTTGAGGAAAAAACAACGATGCTCTCCGACGCCATCCTCGGAGAAATCTGTCGTTTCGTCCACCACAACACGACGCAAAACGTCGACCAACTCTTACAACGGTTGATGGATGAAGAGACATCGGTGACAGACGAACAGCTTCGGGAAAAGTACAGGATGCGAGCGAAAAACTTCATCAACAAACACGCGTCGTTCGACGCGTATCGAGATAAAGTGTGGAAAATGGACGCTGAATTTGTGTACAAGTTTAAGCTGCCGTTTTCGTTCGATGGGAATGCGGCGAACGATGGTGAAGGCGTCGCGGAAGAAGAGGCAGAGGAAGTTGTTACGACGAAGAGAAGGAGAGAATCTCGACAAGGAGCGAGAAGGAACTACGCGGAGATGATGGATCCGGAAGACGAGAGTGAGGAGGATAACGTTAGTAAGAAAAAGAGAAGGGTTAAACAAGGAAAGACCGTGGAACGAGAGTCGCCTCCTCTCGTCGTCGAAGCGCGCGAGCCGTCTCTGGTGAAGAAAAGAGAGACGCGAAGTCGAAGAAAGAAAGAAGAACAAGAAGAAGAAGCGAAGAAAATAGAAGAAGAAACGAACGTTGAAATCAAGGACGGTCAACCGATGGACGAGGAAACACAGCGATTGGCTGCTTCGCTCGGGTTTACCGGCAAAATTCGACGCGGGACGTGCAGACACGCGTTACTGGAAGCCATGAGGGATAAACCAGAAGGCGTAACTGTGGATGAAATCATAGAGGCGAGCGAGAAAAATGGATTGGCGAGAAGTTGGAAGAATAGCAAGGTTCCGAAGAATACGGTCGTATCATTAATGGCAGACAAGACCTTTACTCGGATCGGTCGAGGTGTGTACGTGTTGACGTGTTATTTGAACGACGAGAATGGTGAGAATGCTCGTGCTAGCGACGGAAAAGCGACGACGCCTCTGTATGAAGAGCGGCTGATTAAACGTCGACAGGAACTTGTCGCAAAAAAGCCCAAGAACAGAGGAGGAAAGGACGAGCACAAAAATGATGAACCATCACCAATAGGGAAAACCGCGGATGTGATAGAGGACGTGCACGAAGTCGCGTCGACGCGACTACCTCCGACCGATCTCGTCGACGAGAAGTTCTTAAGAAAACTCGTCGAAAAGCGAACAGCGGAGGAGTTACAGAAACAAATTGCGGTCGCGTTTGAGGCTCAGGAAAGAGCGGAGCACATGCAAGACGAACTGTTCGCTAAAGAAGAAGAGTACATCAGAGAAGAAAGAGAAAAACGTAAGTACGTGGAGGACTCCGAACCGGATTTCGATGTGCCCGAAGAGCAAGAGAAGTTTCAAGGAGATGAGAACGATCGAAAAGCGCTTTTGAAACATCGAAAATGGATTGAAGAAGAGAAGAGACGTCTGAATGTGCTACGAGAAGAATGGAAAAAAGAACAGCGCATAAAGCGGAAAAAGGCACAGGCTGCGTTGAAAGAACCAATCAAGTTGCCCAAACTCATTCAAAATGAGCGAGCGAAAGTTTTAAAATTTGCTAACGTTGCGGTCGAGGCGATTCAAGTCATGGAGAGTTTACGCCAAAAATTAGACCTGGTGAAAAAGAACGAGTATGATTACTCCCAAGACAAAGAAGCCGTGAAATACGTAAATAAGTTGGAAAACGATCAAAAGAAAGAGCGACGAAAAGAAGAGGCGAGGCAGAAAAAGCTCGAAGCCTTGGCGGCTGAGGAAGCTCGTAAGCCGAAACTTACTGAGGAAGAGATTGCGGAGATTGAACGCGCAAAAGCTGAAGCAAACGCTCAGAAAGCTGAAGCAAACGCTCAGAAAGCCAAATTAAGAGCGGCTAGAGTAAGATGGGAGAAGGCAAGTAAAGAAAACCCCATCTCCGATGTTGCTTTAAAAAAGTTAGACAAACTCTTGAGCGAAGAAGACGGCAGAGAGCCATTCCCGGATGTCGATATTGGGGAGGAAGCAAAGATGGATGATGTTACAATGGCGGAGATTGAGATCGCAGCCTTCATGGAACACGTCGGTCGAGACGTCATGTACGCCCTACCGCCGTCGTTTCAAACACTTTCTTACGAGCTTTTAAATCCAACCGATTTGAGATTAGGAGCGCTGTTCGAGCGTATCTTGCGAGTCGCCATTACCACGGCGTACGATCGTTTAGCTGAGTTATGGGACCGAACATTGGAGATTGGAAGTTGGCAGGAAATATTAGCGCAGTATTTTACGTACAAGTCAAAGTTAATTGTGAATACATCGGTCGTTTCTCCGTACGAAGAGATGTTAAACATCGCGCGAAAACTATCAGAAACACGGTGGAAGGATGTTTCTCGAGCAGAGTTAGTAGGCGTTTTGCGTTTATTGTGCGAAGATTGTTTGGATTCAGAACTTGTGCGTGACGCCATCGAGCGACGAGTACAAAAAATCGACGAAACGAAGAGTAAGTTGTGGCAGAAAAGACGCGAAGACGTGCGAAAACGTGAAAATGCTGCTGCTGCTGCTGCTACTGCTGCTGCTGCTGCTGCTGCTGCCAATTTTCCCAATAAAGACGTGGATGGACAAAACGGTACGACGAATACAGACGGAGAAGAGAATAAAGCTAATATTCATATTGAAGGCGAAGAAATCTCTCGTGCAGTAACTGAACGCCAGAAAAGTCTCATTGAGAAGCGTAAATTAGACGAAGAACGCGAAATTCAACGCAAACAAGAGGAAGAAGAGTACAGATTCCATCGTGAAATACAATCATCGCTGGTGAAGTCACACATTCGCGCACCAGAGCTTGGAAAAGATCGTGATGGAAGGCATTATTACATCTCCATTGGCGGGTTTCGCGACGTGCACTCGAAAGCTCCCGTCTTTTTAATCTTCGATCCAAAAGCGAGCTCGGAACAAGAAGCGTGGCATACGATGAAATCCATCGAAGAAATTGACAAGCTAGTCGCTACCTTGAACGAAAAAGGCAAGAAAGAGTCCGCGCTGAAAGAGAAAATATTGGGAAGCTACGAATCGTTAAGATCAGCGTTTGAGAAACGCGAGAGGAGAGGCGCTGTGGTATCCGAACCCACCACAACGACATCTTCGCCTGGCGAAAAAGAAAACTCCGAACAAAATGAACAGAAATCTACGCGTTTATCAAACGAAGATTCATCTACACTCTTCATAAAGCGTGAGTTAGGTATTCTCGCGTCGACATGTGAATTATACGATGCTCCATGTCCAGAGAGCGCTTCAAATTGGCACGATTGGACGCGAGCAGCGATGAAAACAGTCGGTTCTGATTTGTCGCAAATAGCCTCGTTCGTCAACGAAATTGAGGAATCTGCTTTTTTCATCAGCGAACAACCGAAAGCTGGCGCATTGGGACGAACCGATGTAGTTTCTTTCAATGCAGCGGCGGAAGAGTCTGATGAAGACGACGAGGCGGGAGAAGAACAAAATGAAGAAGAAGATGATGTAGATGAAAAAATGGAGGATGACGATGCCCGCCCCACAAAAACGGATGAAGTCGAAATGCCTCAACATCAAGAATGGTGGGAAACTTTAGCGCCCCCTCGTGATGCCGCGCATGATTCACTCGCGAAAGCGAAGTGCAAACAAATTTGGCGTTCAGACGAGGAAAGAATGACATGGAAAAAAGTCGTCTCTTCGACAGAAAGTAAAGCTGTACAATCGTCCGCTGTCTTGGCGCACGCGTTTGCAATTCTGCGCGATGCGTGTAGCGTCATGTTCGAAACACTCGAGAAAGAAAAGAAAGAAAGAGTAAGACGTCCAACAACGAGGGAATCTCAGTACGGTTTACAAGATCCATACGTAAAGTTTGTCGACGCCGATGAGTGCATACGACAAGGCGGCACAAAACGCACCGGCGAAAGACACTAGTAGTAACTAATAGAACGAAATGCTTTAGGGAAACATATAATAATAGTATTGACAATGTCTATAGGTGTATGTTGTAATAATAATACTGAAATCAAACCAGTTCCGCATGAAAAGCTGAAATCGCCGACATTGCTTTATTTAACGCCGCTAGACGATCCGTGGCATTTCTTCGCATCCTTGCTGAATCTGGATCTTCAGCCAATAACAGTTTCACCGTGTTTGGATGATACAAAGTCGAAATTAAGTGTTGCTGCAAACCTCGTGCGATTGAGTTTACCAAAAAGTGCATGATTGCCTTTGGAACCATATCGGCGAGAACGGATCGTGTTAGTTTGAAGTAACTCGAAAGCAGTGTTCGCGTGACGAGCACTTGCAAAAGTTCCTCGTCGTTATCGATTTGTGAAGGTAATAAGATTCCCGGCGGTGACATCAAGGACACAACCCCTACAGAAGTGTGATTAAAGTGATTCGAAGCGTTGAGATCCTGGATAGACTGTCTCAGCGAGTCGTTCCGTCTTCTCGTTGTCGTTCCTTTACTGCCATTGTCTTGTGCCTTCTTAGGCGTATTACTGTTACCTCCCCACAAACCTTTCGATATCCATGATATTTTTGGTTCCGAAGCGCCGTTTTCTTTGTCATCGAAATGCGCAGACGCCTCGTTCGATGATTCCGATCGATTATAATCGCCCTTATCGTTGTTGTTAAGTTCCGATGGGTTTTTCGTTTTCAATGGTGATTTTATTACGTTTGCCTTCTTCTTTGTCGGCGTCAACTCGTGCGCATCATCTCCTCCAACATTTTCTGACATCTCCATATCTTCTCGCTTTTGTTGTTGTTGTTCTAAAAGCGCTCTCTCTTTTGCTCGTCTCTTTTCCAGCTGCGCTTGTGCCACGCCGAGTGCTCTCGCTCCGCCTATGAAATCCGGATGAGTGGTGTTGATGTGCGCCAACTGACAATCGACCAGATTCGTAATCATCGATTCCGCCGGTTCCAATCCGTTTTTCAAAAAAGCTCTCGTCGCTTCTTCGATAGCTTCGGCTAACTTTGGAAACTGCTTCGACACTTCTCTCCGTACGCAAGTTGATGTTAAGGTGTTCAACTCTTCGTATACCAACCTCGCGGCTTGATGACACGGATCAGACATTTTCTCGATGGCTTTTCTCGCTAAAATTTCAAACGGTTCCTCGGGTAACAAGAGCACCGCTTTCGTCCCGGCAGCGTTTTGAATGGCCGTTCTAATGTCCTCCTCCGATAATTGCTGCGTCGGGTCTAACGAACACAAGCCCTTGACAAAAATCTCTTGCAAAACGTAATGCACTCTCGCGCCACCTTCCAAGGAATCCGTGGCTAAATTTTTCGATTTGCCTTGCACTGCGCCGTCGACGGCGTTACAAAACGTGTGGATTTTCTGCAAAACCACGCTCGCTTGCGCCGAATCCGAGTCTGGAATGCACTCACCAAATTCAGCGACGTCACACGCCGCTTTATCTCGTCTCTTCAACACACTTCGTTGTAAATCTGGCAACAATCGCGCCACGTGTTCGGACAACAAACGAGACACCGTGTTCCCCAACGCCTTCATACCGCACCGGCCGATAATATCCGCATACTCCTTCCTCGACTCGAAGAATTCACTCTCCGCGTTCCTCGCCTTCTCCATCGTTACTTTTCCCGCAATATCCGCCTGGCATCTATTCACGACTCCAATATATCCCAATTTCAACGGCACTACCTCGTTCTTCAAATACGCCCTCGCGTTTGTTCCGCGATCCATAATGTCCAACTTTGTGATCACCCCAATGGTTCTCAACCCTTCGGGATCGACTAACTGCGCCAACGTCAGCGCGTCTGAGTTTGCCAAATCGGAATTCGCCGGCGATACCGCCAAAATCAAGCAAGAATCTCTTTTGATGTAACTCAAAATCATATTTCTGATTTGCTTCTCGATATCTTTGGGCTGGTCTCCCACCGGCACTCTCGTTATCCCCGGCAAATCCACCAAAGTCATCGTCAGCACGTTCGGCGAACAAATTTTGAGACGAATCTGCTGGTCCGAAACTGCTTTGTTCGTCCCCGTCACCCGATTCGTCTCCTGGTCTATTTCTCGGCGAATCTCTTCGAAATCTGTGAATCGTTCCCCAGGTCGGTGAAGAAACTCGCCCCATTCGCTCGGCGCGTTGGAGCGAGGATTGGCGGGCGTGTGCACCAGCTGTAAGAGGAGAGGTCTGCGCGTGCAAATTTCCGGACCTCGCGGAAGAAAGTCTCGGCCAACCTGTCGCGACGGTAAAAAAGTAGGCATTCGATGGTCAGTTCATACACATCTCGAACATTTTCGCGGCGCGTCTCTTCGCGAGAAGAAGAGGAAGAAGGAGAGTTTGTTCGTTGGGGAAAGAAAGGAACAAAAAAAAATCTGTATCTCGCTTGCTCGCGCGCGTTCGATTTATCGAGCGGAAAGCTGACAGAGATTCAATACGACGCGAAGCGCTCGAAAGCAACAAAGAGAGAGAGACGCACCAACGCTTCCAAAACGCTGCTCTTCCCGCTCGATTGACTCCCAACGACGGCGATTTGCGGTAAATCGATGTCCGCGAGTTCCTCCAAACCAGCGGATGCGAATATGTCTTGCAGTTTATTAATCAGAGGCACGAGCGATGCGCCCAACGTTTTTTGCTGCTGTTGATGATTACGCTGACCATCGAGCTCTGTTCCCGCGCTTCGCATTGATGCGGTGGCTGCTTTTGACGGCGTGGTGCTGCCTCGCATGGTGGTGATTGTATTATATTTAAGCGCGCTATTCGGGGAAAAAGCTCTGGCGTTTTTTTTTTCTTTTTCCCCTTTTCCCCCTTTTTTTTACCGAAACCCTAAAACGTAAAAATTCTGATTGGATAGACATTATTCCTCTCCATTTCCTCTCCAAAACGAGATGACCGCCGACGACGCCGCGGAGAAAGGAACGGCGGCGACCGCGCCTTCCGCTTCTCCCGGAGGCCCGTCTCCGACGTTCAAAAAATCCGAATCCTTTCGCAACAAACCGCAAGAATTTTCCTCGCCGTCCTTCGTCCTTCGGGAATCCTTCGAGACTAAATTGCTCACTCGTTTTAGCAAATTGCACCGTAAAAAGATATGCTCGAACGACGCGCAGAACTCTTGGGCGGAGTTATTGGCCAAGTGTTTGCCGAGTCAGAGGCAAGCGTTGAGGTTTTTTTGGCGGCAGAGCGTGGTGATGCTGTTGATCACGGGCGTTTCGTTGGTTCTGAAGCACGTGGAGAACGAGCATTTGGAGAAGGAGGCTTTGGAGGCTGGCGAAGACCTTTCGACAGTGAAGTTGTTATCGACGATGGATGCGTTTTACGTCGTCGTGACGGTGATGACAACCATCGGGTACGGGAACCTGAGTCCGATAAGTTATAAAGGGAAACTTTTGATTGCATTTTTTAGCGTTCCGTTGATTGGAAGGTTCGGTATGCTTCTCGGGTCGATGGCGAATATGCTGCTCGATATCGCGAGAGTGTTGACGCACGTCTTTATTCGGTGCTTCGGGTTGAAAGTGCCTCTGAGATTGAGCATCGACCAGTCGAAACTGTTAAAAGCGCTCGCCGCGCAAACGACCAGAGAGTACGGGGCGATCGATTTGAACTACAAAATACACGTCGACGAGTTGCAGCCGTTTTTGAAGTGTTTAGGAGGCGGTTGGGAAAAAGTATCAGTGTCCAATTTAGAGAGGCACTTGGAGCACGCGGAGGCGTGCACGAAGACGACGAAGATTCAAGTTAGCGAGCTGATCGAGTTATTGAGTTTGATTCGAGCGAATCATAACATCGCGTACGAGAAAACCACTTTTTATAGCGCGGGCGTGTTGAGCTTTATTTGGTTCTTTATAGGCTTTATTTATTATAGCACGGATTGGACGGACGTGAACTCGTTTTACTTTTCCGTGATTACGTTGACAACGGTCGGATTCGGGGACTTCTATCCCGAAGGTTTTAGCGATATCATGTTCTGGTATTTTTGGATTTTGTTAGGTTGCGGTTCTTTCGCGGCGATGTTGAGCACGTACTCGACGATTACGCACGCGCAAGAAGTACAGACGCACGCGTTGGCAAAACTACGAAGGGCCATAGGGCATCGAGCGAGTTTGAAAGAAAAACTAATGGAAAGCGAGATGATGATTCGAACGATAACAGAAGGCGAGAGGAACATAAGGGAATTGAAAACAGCGGCTTCAAGATTAAAAGAAAAGGAAATCGCGGGCCGAGATGACGTGTCTCGGTCTGGCACGCCTGCACTTTTCAATACGAGCGATTCCCAACTGTCCTTCCAAGACTCGTAGGAACAAACAAACATCTATATTTATTCTGTACACGTGTATTTTTTCCATGTACATGTAGTAATGACCAAGTATCATTTCTATTTATTATATTTACAGTACGAAAATCTCCGCACCGCTTTCTACGCCTAAATACGCTAAGGTGTCCTCGTCCGGTTCGAGTTCTATGAAATTTTCTTTTGCGTCACCGTCTCGAATCGCGAGCGTACTCGTGCCTAATTTCATGCCGAATAACTTCTCGCAAATCGTCTTCACTCGAGCTACGGTGACACTTTTCGGGAAAGTGCGATTTTTCGATCCTTTACCTTTGCGCGTGAGCGTAAGTGCGAGCGATATCGATGAACTCGCACCGCCTGCGTTCGTTGTCCCATCATTGCAAGATTCTTTGGATTCGAGCTGTTGTTGCGACTGCGTGCATTTCGTCGTTTGCACACCAGCCAACGCTCTCTCGCCGTGAACTTTTTTCAGTACCTTCGCACGAGGGTGTTTTGCGAGCACTTTCTCCGAGGAAATCATCGCGTCGAGTTCGTCGTCCTCGAGTCTCGCACTGTTCGTCGACGAAACTTCGGCCATGATGTTGCGCAAGTATCGAATTTCACTCTCCCTACGCTCTTTCTCCGTGATTTCCGAGGCGTTCAAGGAGAGCAACTTCCCTGCTCTCGCGACAATTTCGTGGCGACTCGCACTATCGTTTTCGCAAAACGGGTTTTGAGATAGTCGAACGCACTCCAACGACGGAAAATGGTCAATTACGTCCACGGACTGCCACGAGCACACGCTGTTGTTCCCGAGAAACAATCCGCGAAGGTTGCGAAAGAAGCGTTTGTTGTTGTTGCTACTCTCATCATCGTTCTCGTACGCGATGTGCTCAACCGAGCATTCCGACGCGTATAGAATCTCCAGGCTTGGCAAAAAACGCAGAGCCCATATATCGTTCCACTTGACATTTCTGTTGCCGTCCAAACTTAACACTTTCACCTTGGGGAAGTATCTTCTCGAAGCCTGCTCGTCCACCAACTTTATATTTTGCAACTCGTTCCTATCCAATCTTAACTCTTCCAAATTCGGCATCTGCTCGATAATTAAAAGTGCTTTTTCCCAACTCGTTCGCGTCTTGTTCAATGCTAACGTTTTCAAATTTCTAAACTGCAAAGCCGCGAGCGCGACTTCCTTCATCAACGTCGATGTGCCGTCGATGTCGAAATCGCGAACGTCCTCGTCGTAAAACGCATCCGACGCGTCTAATATCTCAAGGTTCCTAAAGTACTTCCCTATCTTCCCGAGTTCGGCGAAGGATGTCATCAAATTCCCGGAAACGTCCACGTGCGTCGCATTCGGATTGAACGTTTTCGCGAATAGTTCTTCTTCATCATTCAACGCCGACGACGACGATGCTCTCGCCTCGTCCGCATCCGCCGGCGTTCCCGCACGTCTATTCACCCTCGCCAACCTCGCATTCGGGAGAAGAATCCTCTCCAACTCGATTAAACTTTTCTGTAAACTCAATTTCGTCTTCAATTCGATCGTTACGTTTACCTCTTCATCGCTGTTGTTGTTATAGCTGCCGTTCTTATCCTCCTTCCCAAACACCAATCTCTTCTCCAACTGCTCCTGATTTTCCAAATCGTACTTCTCCTTCGCCGCGGAGACGAAATCAGTCGCCGTCGCGACTTTTTGCACGCGCACGAAACTCGCTCGAGCGTCTTCTTCTTCTTCTTCTCCAGCCTCTTTTCCTCGTTTGCACTCGAAATACCGCTTCCCGTTATGTTTCCCGTCGTGTTTCCCTCGCTTCTGGTCGTCCCATTCCACGCCGACCCACGTGCCCGTTTGACCAACAACAGGGCCGACGTAACGGCAAAAGCCTCGGTTTCCGTCCAAAGTTTCCACGCGAGAGTTTACGGTCGGTCGCTCGTCGTCGTCGTCGTCGTCGTCGTAAGAAGAAGACATTACATTTACCAGAGACAGAGATAGCGCGCGCGCGTCAAGCGCTTTGATATCTAATGAAGAAACTTTCAAAAATGGTTCCCGAAAAAACAGCACAGCTACGAGTATGTGGGACAAAACTTTTATTTTTAGTACCTCAAAATGTGTGCACCTCTTCTGCGCTTTTAAGCGAAGAAGACGCTGACGTCTCGAAGAAGAAGAAGAAGAAGAAGAAGAAGACGAACAATTCCGATGGTAACGCGCGGACGTTTAGACGCGGAGCTCGCGCGAGAGGTGTTGTCTGACTATGATTGCGCGAACGTCATAGATTTGACCGTCCCTACTTCGCTTTCTAGGTGTTCAAAAAGAAGAGTTTCGCTATCAATCGGATCCATTCGTGACAGCTTCGCGACGATGTGCGCGAACGTGCGACGGTTGAATCTCGTCGGGCACTCGATTCGAACGAAGGAAGATTTGGAACCGCTGAGAAAGCTTTTGTTTTTGTATTATTTGAAGTTGCAAACGATCGATGGCCAGTTCGCCAATCCGGTGTGCGGATTGCCGGGGTACAGGAAGATGGTTTGCGAGGACGTGTGCGAAGGGCGGTTGTTGTATTTAGACGGAGTGAAAGTTGGGAACGGAGGAACGAGTATGTTGCAAAGGGCGCTAGAGAAAGTGAAAAGTGATGTTTCGGAATACGAGACGGAGAGGAGGATGAATGAAAAGGGTAAAATTAGTACAGGCGGGTTTCGTTCGAGTCAATGCGGCGAAGCGAAACACTCCATGCAATGTGAAACGGCATTCGAAGTACGTCTAGAAATTCAGAACGAACAAACGGAAAAAATAACTCGAATTTTTAGTAGATTCGACGCCATGCACGCCGTGGCGAACGAATTACATGAGCGAATTGGAAAATCGTTACGCGTTTGAACTCGCATCCGCGAGCCGCGAAGCGAATGCGCAAAGCGACGAAAAGTCTCTTTTATAAACTATTCTTTATTGATGTTACAACGGCTACAAATCACTCTAAACTCTTCTAGTCTATACAGCATTCAAACGCACGTGCGCGTGCTATTCCCCTCCTTTCTCCCCTTCGCCGTACTTCTCCATCACCTCTTTCACCCTCGTCGCCATCTCGTCCATCGAGTTTTGCAGTTTCAAGCAATCCTCTTCGCTCAACCGAATGCTCGTCGTCGCGGGCACACCACCACCACCACCCGCGCTCGCATCATCGCTCCCACTCTTCCCGCGCAAAGTCAACACCGCGCTCGCTCTCGCATCCATCGCGGAGGCGGTCGAAGACGCTTCTTCGCCTCCCGCGTTCTCGCGCATCTGTTTGTGTGTATCCGAAAAGAAAGAGGTGTGTCCACACACAGTTAGGGGTAAAAAATCAAATCACAGAAGTGTGGTGAAAGTACGACAACGAAAGCGTCGCGCGAGAGAAAGATATAGAAATAAAAAGAAGAAACGCACTCTTTGCACTTGCGCTTTCGACGCGATCGGCACGTCCACGCGCCATTCCAGGCCGTCGATTACTTTCGTGTCGTTGTTGTTGGTTTCTTTCATTTTCAATGAAGAGTTTTTCCCCACACAAAAAACTTGCGTTAGGGAAAATAAGATACGCACTTTGACATCTGGACTCTATTTATCTTTCTAGAGAACCCGCAAACAGAACCACATATGGCGACGACGACGACGACGACGAAAATCTGCGTCTTTGGATCTGGCTCGTTCGGCACCGCCATGGCTGCGCTGGTCAGCCGAACTGACCCGACCGCGGACGTCGTCGTGCTCACGCGAAGAGAGGACGTGGCGAAGAGCATCACCTCGGCGCACCGGAACCCGACGCACTGCTCGGAGTTTACGCTGTCCTCGAACATTCGAGCGACGACGGACGCGAAGGAGGCGTTGGAGAATGCTTCGGTCATCGTGCACGCGATTCCGTTGCAAAGCACGGAGTCGTTTTTGGAAGGGGTGATTGAACACGTGCCGACGAGAGGGGAAATCGTGTTCGTGTCGACGAGTAAAGGCATCGAGACGGAAACGTTGGAGTTGCCGTGTCATTTGCTGGAGAGAGTTTTTTACAAGCAGAAAGAAAAGAACAGACGGAGAATGAACGTGAAGTTGGCGTATTTGAGCGGTCCGACGTTCGCGAAGCAACTGATAAACGAGACGCCGTCTGGGGCGGTGATGGCGGCGAGGACGATGGCGTTGTCGAGGAAGGCGTGCGGGTATTTCGCGTCGCCTTCGTTTAGGTGTTATCCGTCCACGGATGTCGTCGGGGTGTGCGTCGGGGGCGCGTTGAAGAACGTGGTGGCGATTTTAGCCGGTGGTTTAGAAGGTATGGGTTTTGGCGTGAACGCGGTGGCGCTGTTGGTGACGAGAGGGTGTCGGGAGATGACGAGGATTGGTATCGCGATGGGCGCGAGCGCGACGACTATGGGCGGGTTAGCCGGTGTCGGGGATTTGATGCTCACGTGTCTTGGTGCGGACAGTCGGAATAAAGCGGTTGGATTTGCGGTCGCGTCGGAGGAGAAATCGGTGGCGGAGGTTTTAGAAACGAGAGCGGCGTCGTTGGCGGGCGTGGCGGAAGGGGTTGCCACGGCGCCGGCGGCGGCGAAGTTGTGCGACGTGCTGAAAGTGGACGCGCCGATATTTAAAGCGTGCGACCAGATTTTGAAAGGAACGATAACGACGAAAGAGGCGTTGTACGGGTGCATGACGTTACCGGTGCGACCAGACGCGCCGTTGCGAAGGAAAGGCTTCGTGAAGAGAACGCTTTTTGCGCATTTAGTCACGGCGGGCTTGGCGGTGTTCCTGTCGAGAAGCCGAAGTAGGAAGAAAGAAGGAAAGGACGTTTAGTTTATAGGAGTGATCTCTGCTTACAACTTGGCGTTCGAATGAAATTAGCTACTTTTCATGATCGTACGTTTCTTGTATGCATCGTCGATAGCAGTCTGGGCAACACGGTTGACCGGCGTATTTTGAGGACGTCTCTGGAACTACGCGGACGGACGCTTTATCTAAGTATTTCTGCGGTATACCTAATGGACCCATTCTCCCGGACCATATGCACGTCTCGTCTTTCTCGAACGCACACGTGCGAGTTAGCTTCATGTAACAAGTTTCGCAACAGTATTTATTTTCTCCAGCGTATGGATGCCATTCTGGAACTCGATAAGTTATGGATAATGCCTCACCTTCTCTCGTATGCTTTGAGTATATGCACGTGCCGTCTTTTGCAAACGCACACGTCCGATTTGCCGATTGCATTTTAGAGAGACAAGCAGGACAAATCCACTCTCCAGGGTATTCCTCGTGGTCTCTGGGTAATTTACGCAATCGGTTATAAGCAACTGGATCTATCTTCTTCTTCTTGTAGTTGTTGAAGAAAGAACAAGTTCCTTCCTTTGCTCGAAAGCACAATTTGCCTTGCGCTTGGATTTTGTTGAAACATGAAACACAGCAAAACTCGCCCGCACGAGGATGATTTGGAGGCACTATGTGCGTGCGATTGGAATATCGGATCGGGACATTCCTTATCAAGCAATTGTTCGCTTTCACACACGTGCCATCTTCATAAAAAGAACATATGCGACCAACTGGCTTTTGTTTTGATAAATCTATCTTGCTTCGTGATGGTCCGTTTCTTCTTAAGCGACCATAGCAGCTCATGCAACAATATTTTCCGGCATGCTTAGCACTCCAGGAAGCTTTAACTTTTATCAAGTTCACATAAACCAAGCGTGCGTTATTCACTTTAGCTTTATTTGCTTGTGTACACTCTCCATCTGCGGCGAAACAACAGATTCTGCCAGCAGCAAGTATTTTGTTGTAACATGTGTTACAACATCGCTTGCCAGGATAAATATCGTATGACGCGGGCACATACTTCGTTAGTTGATATTTCGGATACCTCAACGGTTCGCCGCGTCTTTTACAGGTCCTTATGTGTGGGCAAGTACCATCCGCCGCGAAAACGCACATCTCGTCGCTGTACTCTACCTGTTTCGGATGGTTTCCGAGTCGTTTCTTTTTTATCTCCACCGCGCTCACCACATCACCTCCATCAATCTCCAACTTCATCGTTTCATCATTTTCCGCTACGTCTCTCCTGTCAATCCTGTCAATCCTCTCTTCTCTCCTCTCCATCGCGTTTCCAAACGTCGATACTCTCTTTCTCGGATCGATCAACCTCTCTTCTCCTCCTCTGGTGCCGCTGGTGCTGCTCACAAACAAACCGTCGCTCCTCTCCTTCTTCATCGCGCGCATCGTCACGAAGCGCGTCGTTTTCAACGCACTACCTCTCCCGCTCTCAAAACGCGCCGCGCGCGGCGTTACCATCGCCGTCGCGCCGCGCATCGCCAACGATATCGCAAACATGTTTGGGTTTTGGGATATTTTTTGTATCTAAAAACGTCTTTTTTTGTGTGTCGCGATCTCGTCCACACAAAATTTCTGTATCGGAATTACACATTCAACACATTCGAGATATAAAGAACAGAGACTATGCGCGCCGCGCTCGCACCGTCGTTATCTCCGCCGCTGAACAACTTCCGCCGCGCGAAACGATCGTTCGGACCGAGATCTTCTCGAAGATGCGTCGTGCGCGTGCGATCGGACGCAGATCCCGAGTCTGGAGCAGGAGGAGGAGGAGGAGGAGGCAGCTTGGGAAAAAGCGCGAGCGAGGAACAGAAGGAGCGAGCGGAAACGCTGAGGAAAGTCGAAGACGCGCTGACGAGCGAGGAAGAGATCAAGAGGAACGGACGGATGGACATGAATTTTAATCCGGACGATTTTGTCAACGTGGATCCGCAGTTGGCCGAGGACGAGGAGAGGACGATCGAGGGGAGTTCGGTGCCTCTTCCCATGCCTCTCATGAGCATGGAGACGTCTTCTTCGAAAGAGGAGGAAACGGAGGAAGAGGAGAAAGAGGTGGACAAATTGAAGACGGACATGGAGGGGGTGAAAAAGATGATGGAGGAGAACCACAAGAAGGAGATGGATTACATCGTGGAGACGGTCGTGAAATCAGAACGTGTCGTCGCGAGATCTAACGTCAAATCTATCAAGGCGAAGAAGAACGCCGAATCGGCGGAGATGAACGCCGTTAGCGCCCGCGAGTTACTCGACGAGAAGAAAGACGTATCTCAACAAGAGATTTCAGATTTGGAAGCGCAAATCGAAGAACGCTTGGCGCAAGACATTCCCGAGATTTACAAAGAAGCCGGTATTTCTATGGACGAAGTACCAGTGCAGCACAATCCTCTCAAGAAGATGTCGGGAATGACTTGGTTCATAACGCCGCCGCCGCCGCCGTCTGGTTTGACTAACGCTTCTCAAGCGCAACGGATGGGCGTACCGTTTGATCCCAACGAGCAGTTTGACATTCACGCGTCGTATTTGGAAAGGTTCCAAAATTGGACGCCCGCACTGGTTTTCGTCTACGTCCTCACGCACCCGGGATCGCCGTGTATTTTTGCGCCTCAGATTCCGGATATCTTTGGTCTTCCTAATGAAAGCGTTTTACCGCAAGAACGCGAGTTGTCCAATGATTTACTCACGCGAGAACAAATCGACAAGCTGATGGAAGTGCGTAAACGCAACGACATCAAAGCGGCCGGGACGGTACAAAATGTCGCCTCTGAGAAGGATTTATATTGCGCGTTGATTAACAACAGAGTGTTTGTCAAGATTGGCGCGAGATTCGAGTTACCGCGAGACATCTTGATCTCTTCGTGCGGAAAAGAACTCGAACAGTTTGATTTGTGCTGCTCTGGCCATCAATGGGCAGTTTGGCAAATCAAAGACGAAGAAAACGATACGTACATCGACTCTTCAAACGTTCCGAAGATGGAAGCGCCGACTGTGGAGGTTCCGTGTTCGTCCTCGGCGAAAGGCGTCGAAAAGGTGGACAAGCTTCTCGAGAAGGCGAAACAAGAACTGGAGGAGGAAGGGATGAGGTTCCGAGAACTTCTCCAAAGACCCCACTCGAAAGAGGAGGCGATGATTTACTCCGCAAAGCTCGTCGCGAAAGAAGAAGAGGTTGCAAAACTCGAAAAGGCAGACGCGATGTTGAAGATGAAACAGGCTGAAACTTTTGAAGGCGGCGAGAAGTTATTCGAACCGGGAGAGGTTCACGACAACTTGAAGAAGCACGTCGAAATCGCGGAAGGAAGCGACGCGGAAGAGTACGATGAAAGCGACGTCGTCAAAAAAGCAACAGACGATGTCGATGAGTTTGAGTCCGGGTGGGCATGAAGGAGGAGGTGGAAGAAGACAATGTGAAGGAGAGAGAGAGAGAGAGAGAGAGAGAGAAAGAGAGAGAGACGAACGCGATGTAAACCATATTACAGAGTTTTCAAACGCAATTAAATATACATATACACTACCAAAACTATTGATTACAACTACGAAACAATAATACAAAACTACAATACGCTCGTCGGCGATGGCTCTTCTTCCTCTGAATAATAATGACTTTCTTGGTGCAACTGCGCAAACGCTTTCGTGCCGATTGGAGGTCTCGGTTTCTCGTCCGCGCGGGCGAACCGCGCTGGACGATGAAACCGATGTCCTTTCCTATTTTCCTCGCACCCGACGCACACTACCTCCCCTATCGAGCCACCACTCGTTCTCCTCATCATGGGCATATCGCACGTACCGCACGTTTCCTTCGCTAAACTCCACCCTTTCATCAATCTCTTCGCTATTTTCTGCGAAGCGTCGTCGTGGTTTCCTCCCCAAGCCGCTCCATCTTCTTCGACTTCAGCTGCTATGCTGGCGCAATACGTATCTAAATCCATCATCTGTGTTCCGGACCACTCCGCGTTCATGTACGAATAATCTTCATCATCCTCGCCGCGGTCTAAACTCCCGCACGAACTCAGATACCCCTCGTCGTCGTCGTCGTCGTCGTCGTCGTCGTCGTCTTCGCTCCACGCCTCGGACGTTTTTTTACCTTGACCTTCGAACTTTGGATACCCCACCAACGTAAAATTTCCCAACGAGCGCGGGGGCGGTGGTTCTCTCAAACCCTCGTCCGTCTCCGTCGTCGTTAACCGCAATCCTTGGAACAGTTTAGACGAGATCATCAGAGCATTCGCGTCGTCGTCGTTCGTCCTCGCGGTCGATGTTGATCTTCTTCTGCCTCTTCTTCGCGCCTCCTCCCGGTCGGGGCGATGAGAAGGGTTCGTCATTTTTTTTTGTTTTTTCTTTTTTTGTGCGGAGCTTTTTTGCTCAAAAAGCACCAACGGTTTGACACTAACGAATTTAATTGACTTCTGCGCCCAAAAAAACGCCCGTGTGCCCACTTTCGTTCGAATTTAAAAAGGTGCCTCACTCAGAAAACAGAGAGAGAGGCGACATACGCTTTCTCTCTCTGGCATAAAAAAGACATACCAAATCAAATGCCCGACGAGAACAACCTCCTCTCGAGCGTGAAAACGACGCTCGTGGCACTCGCGACGTCGATATTCTCGCTTCATCGTCGTCGCGCGAATGTGTCCGATTTCGACCACCAGACGACGCCGTACGCGGCGCAAATCGTCCCGCGCGAGGTTTTTGAAAGAGGCGAGGTTGGGAATTTTTTTCCCTCTTCCGCTGGTGCTTCTTTTGGCGGGAAGGACTCTCTCTTTTTGGGGGGTGCCCAGAATACTGATTCGTCTCGCATTCTCGCGACGCCATTTTTTTCGCCGGAGAACAGCGAGGAAGTCGCGAGGGTTATGATTGACGACGCGAAAGAGACGCTCGATGTGTTCACGCCAGGTTTGAAGTTTTGGTCGCGCGAGAGGAGGGGTGAGAAGAACGCGTCGTCGTCGTCTTGGTCTTGCGGCGGCGTGCTGCCTTCTCGAGCGATGGCGAAGGAAAGTTTCCCGGTTTTCTTCGCTCTATTGAACGCGGCGAGGAGGAACGTGACCGTGAGAATCTTGACGAATAAATACGACGACGAGGAGGTTGGGTGCGATGGGAGGGTCACGATGAAGGATTTCTTGTCGTTGGCGAATCCAGAAAAGATGGAGGTGCGGTACTATCGGACGACGTCGTTTATGCACGCGAAGTACATCGCTCGAGACAACGGAGAAGCTCTCTCGATTTCCTCCGTGAATTGGTCGAGAGAAAGCATGCGAGAGAATCGAGAGGCGGGAGTTATTTTGGAAGAAAAGCGCGATGGTTCTGATCGTCTGTTTGATCGCGTATCGAACCGAGCGTTTGAGTACGATTGGAAGCGAGCGCAAAAACACGTCAGAGGCGTCGAGGATATTGCAAAAGAGGAGATGGCAATCATAAAAAACGGCGTTAGTAGTGGTGCGAAACTGGAAAATACGAAAAACGACGCGATGGTGAAACCGTTCGTCACGAAAATGGAGCAAATACTTCTCGGCGAAGGGAGTAGCGTAAAAATGTTCGTTTCGCCAGATTTTTCGCGCGAAGCTTTTTTGCGCTTCCTTCAAAGCGCCAAGAACGTGGTGTATATTTACACGTACCAAGTCACGGACGATGACATCGCAGATGTTCTCATTGACTTGTCGATGAACAAAAACGTGAAAGTGTTCATGATGCTTTCGCCTCGCATCTATGCGGACTGGGACCGAAAAAAAGCAAGTCAAGTACAAGCGAGGTTGTATAAAGCGGGAGGAAAAAACATGATAATCCACTCGGCACCGAAACATTTTCGGTATTCGCACTTAAAGTTTATCGTTAAAGACGAGAGAGACGCGTTCGAGACGCTACTAATGACGGGAAATGTATCGCCCTCAGATCTCCCCAAAGGTGACATCTTCAACCCATGTCACGGCAAGTCCTCGTGCAGCCGAGCGAACCGAGACGTGAACGTCCTCTTTCGAGAGAAGGACGGTCGTATCGCTTCAAAGTTCTTGGAAGTGTTCGAAGGCGACTTAAAAACAGCGACGGAGTATTCCAATCCGACAAAATATTAGATAACATTGATAACAGAGAGAGACGCGCGCGCACACATACAACTTATAGCTACACAACAGCAGAGAATTTTACTACAATACAAAATAAATACACATTCTCATAAAATATCAATGTTCGGTGGATGCGTTGTCCTCTCTCCTTTTCGCCTTCCGATTCGCGGCTAAGAAAACCGCCCCAGCGACTGCAATTGCCGCCAACACTTTCACGCGAACATTTCCACTATTACTTCTTTCAAATCCTATCGGTGGTTTCATGTTCGCCGCCGCATTCGTCCCTCCGACCCCGCCGCGTGCGTTTGCGCGCGGCAGTCTGTTCGATTTCGAATGTTGTTGTTGTTGTTGTCGCCCTCCTCCTCTTCCGCTAAATGTCATCGATGGACCAACCTTCCCTCTCTTCTGCCTCGCCCGAAACAAAATCTCCGCCGCGGATAATTCTTCCTCCGACCCTCCACCGTCGTTCAAACGCTCGTTGCCTTTCTCTTCGTCCTCCCGATTCTTCTCGCTCGCGCTGCTCGTCGCGTTCTCGTCGTCGTCGTCGTCGTCGTTGTTCCACTCTCGCGCCGCTCGCATTCTCCCACCGGTTTGTCCGTGCTTCTCTCGCATTTTTTTCGCCGCGTCCATTCGTGCGCGCATGCCCGGACCAAATATAGGTCCTTTATCCGCATCGTCGTTCTCGTCCGAGCGACCGGTGAGCGTTTCGTACGCGTTTTTCAGCTCCAGAAAGCGCGCGTTTTGTTCCGAGCTGTCGGCGTCGGATTTTGAATTTTTGACGACGTCCGGGTGTAACTTTTTAGCCTTCTCTCTGAACGCGGCTTTGATTTCGGATTGCGTGGCGGACGAGGAAACGCCGAGAATCTCGTAGAGCTTCGATTTCGGGGTTGGGAAATGAAACGGAGGAGGATCATCCGCGTCCTTGGTGGTCGACATGTTGATGCGAGGAAAAAAATGAAGCATTTGGAACGAGAGAAGACGTTTCGATGTTGAAAAGTTACACATTATGACATTAATGGAAGAAGCGCTTTATACCGGTACAGTGAGCACGTGAAATGAGTAATATCTGTTGAAACTTTTGCAGCGCGGATAAATATACACAGCATGTTTATACTTTACAACACAACAAGAATACATGGCACACGCGTCTACTTTTTTACAGTCGGCCCGCGGGTAATCTTCGCGGAAACCGTCTCCGCCGCATCGACGACGCGTTCACTCACGATGTGCTCTCCACCCGGCGTTAACCATCCGCACGAAAATGTCTTACCGTCTGTGAACGTCCAAATATCCAAGCCGTTATACTTTGTGATCGCTCCTTCCGGTACGCCCTCCATTTCGTCAAACTTCACCTCGCTTCGCGGGTACTCGCCGTATTTCATCGTGTTTTTGGTTCCGCCGCAGCTCGCCACTAACGACGCGCCGTTCGTGTATTTCTCGTAATACGCCTCTCTCCATACTTTCACTTCGTTTCTCTTTGCCTCTGCTCGATGTTGCGTTATCCGAACTCGTATGTGAGGTTCCGAATCGACGTACCCGTCGTGCGTCCCGCCTTTCCTCGTCAACACGTGCGTCACCGTCTCGTCGTCGCTCGCGTTAAAATCCCCACATCCCGGATTAAAATGTCGCACGTTTTGCATCTCGCCTTCAAACTGTTCGTGAATGACCGAGGCGTCCACTTCGCACCCGGCGACTGGTATAAATTTCATGTCTTTATACGTCACCGCGCTCCCGTCGCCGCTCGCTCTCATCGCGCATTGCGTTTGCCAATCGTACACGTCCACCGCCCAATCGTCGTACGCTTGCGGCACCACGTAATCGGGAAGTTTCGTCGCGTTCGGAAGCTTCGACTCTGGATCGATGGAAAACTCGACCAAATGGCCCTCCCACTCTCCGGACGGGACGGTTTCGTCGTCGAATTTGAAAGACGAAGACGAAGACGAAGAAGCGTGGGGAAACGTCAAAGCGCGTTTTCTGCTTCTTCTCTTGACGTTGTTGTTGTTGTTGTTGTTGTTGTTACGACCGACCCGTCGTCTCGTCTTTGCGGACAAAGATCCGTCGCGGGAAGAAAAAGAAGAAGAAGAAGAAGAAGAAGCGAACATCTCTCTCGCGTTTGTTCGTGTGTGTGTGTTTATCGCGCGTATCTAATGAAGTGTTTTTGCTTTTCGATTATCCACTTTTCCCCAAAATAAGCCCGTGTGCCCGTCCTCTTTGTCGTCTTCAACCATGACGCCTGGATCGCTGCTATCGAATAACGCTTCTTCTTCTTCTTCTTCTTCTTCTTCACACGGGACGCGCAACAACAAGCGCAAATGCGCGATATTTCTGATCGTTTTATTCCTCGTGAAACTCACCGCGTTGTCCTTCGTCGCGATGACTTTCGGAGGGAGAAACGCGCGGAAATTTGCAAAGGAGTTTGCGCTGCTTCCGAGGACATCGTCGATGACAATGACGACTACGATGGATGAAGAAGGAAGCACCGCGGTAGATTTAGAAACGATAGAGGCAGACTTGGACGCTTTAGACAGCGAGGACGTGCCGTTTTACGAGCGCGCGGAAGACGAGATGTTCCAGGACGAATTCGAAGCTAAAGGAGGAAAACAGAGGAGACGAAAATACGTCGCGCAGAAAGACGCGTTTTGTAACGGGAACGCCGCGATTGGACTGTACGCGAGCGACTTGGATAACGACGACGATGGTAGAGATATGAATGCTGGTCGAAAAGTGCGGTTAAAATGTTCGAGCGGCTCGTTTCGCGTGCACATGTGTTTCAATCCCAGAGCGATAAAGACGGACGGCGCGCACGTGGCGAGAGCGTTTCGAGAGGAGAAATTTAAAGGCGAGTCGGTATTCATCGAAAGCGACGGTCGGTTTTCGATCGGAGAAGAAGGAGGGTACAAGAGCGTGCTGGTGTGTGAAACAGGGAGAGGAGGGAAGTGTGAATCTTTAGACGACGCGTTGCCGATATGCCAGGAGGAAACGAGAGGTAAAAAATTTACAAGGTTGGCGTTGAAAGCAGCCACGGACGCGGCCAGGTTTGGATTTCTAGGTAAAGGTGTGAAAGCGAGAAAGTTTCGACCAGTGCCGAGCGAAAACGCGTTGATGAAACAAATGAATGGGGAGAGACGGCAAGAGACGTGTTTTTTTAAGGAAGTTGTGTCCGAGATTAAGAGAGGGTGCGATGTAGGTGAAATTGGAAAGAACGAAAACGACGAAGAGGAAAGCGACGGATTGAACGAACTCGTGAGAGGCGGTTACCTGGTTGGGTTTAAAGGCGTCGCGATGGTGAAGAAAGTGAAACCGAATACGCCAGAGTGTCGCGGCGGTGAAAGTATCAGTGCCACTCCTAACGTTAACTCGGATGACGACGCAGAAGATGCGTCGTCCTCTTTTGTAACCGAAAAGAAGCTCGAGTTTCTCGTCATCGAAGATATCACACGAGGTATTCAAAATGCCTCCATCGTCGACGTGGACGTCAGCGGTGCACCGGCTTCGGTCTGTCGCTATTGCTCTTTAGACGTGAAGAACTTTCGTCTCGGCGATGGCATCACCAGTGGCGACCGCTTCTTCTGGAAACGCGAAGCGAGGTGCGTGAGCTCCAAAATTTCCGACGTGTTTGAGAACGTCGTCTTGAACGCCCAGTCCTTCTTAGGGGACGCCTCGGACAGCAAAACCTTCGCCGCTCTATTGAAAATAGAAGTCGAAAATATCGTCGAACTCATGCGCAAACAAAGGTTCGTTGAATTTACGGATAGTTCCATTCTCCTCGCGTATGGCTTGTGCCCGAACACGGGCAAACCAAAAGTGCGCGCTCGCGTGATTGATTTCGGTCACGCCACGTGGAAATCCCTCGAGTCCTCGCAAAACGCATTACCATCGAACAAACCTTGGACATTATCCAAATCCGTGGACGGCTCCAAATTTACGTGCGGCGCAGAGGAGCTCATGCACAGACTCGATTACATCGCCACCGGCAAACCGGCGCCAAAACGATGCCTAGCCGCGTGCTTGAACTACTGCGACGCGAGCAAAGCCGAAGGCGGCTACTCGTGTCGCTCTCGAGCGAAGAAGGATGAAAACCCAATCGGCGAAGAGAAGGAGAAGATTTGCCCGTGGGAGTTTAAAAGCGACTATTAGATGAGTAGAAATTAGAGTATGTATTGCATTACGTTTTTGTAGCTCGTTAGTTATCGATTGAAATAGTATTTGGAGAGAATGTCGTCGCGCTCGCTCACATTTTGGTCATCTCACGTTTTTGTTCTTTCTTCGAGTGCCTTCATTCCATTCGTCACACAAAAAAGCTTCCTTCCGGAAATCGAGAGGAAGAAATACGTCCGAGCATCTCAAATCTTCCTCCTCTTCCTCTTCCTCCTCCTCCTCCTCATTCCGCGGTCGTCGCAATGTCCGCTTCGGACAAGCTCGCCTTCCTCTCTGCCAAGCTCGACGACCTCGCGTCCAAAGCAGAGTCGCTCCGCCACGAGCGAAAGAAGCAAAGCGCAAAACCGGATGAACTCCCGACAACGATGCGCAGTAGTCGCCGACTACTCACAAACATGCCAGACACGCCTTTACAGAGAATACCGTATCACTTAAAGTATCACTTGCAGCGATTCGCGGCTGTAGCGGCGACCAAATTGAGAGAGTTTCGAGTGTTGGATAGAAGCGTGAAAATGATTGTTCTTTTCGTGCTTGGATTTTTCCTCTTCGTGTGTGTGTTCGCGGTGCGCGGACACGAGGACAGAGGGTACATGCACAACGACGAACGCGAGGGTTACCAAGAAGAGTACGATAGTTCAGAGTTTGGCGACAGTCAATTTCACAAGGCTTTGTTTCATCCAGTCTTTCACGCGAGGCGAGTGGTGGATTCGATGAAGACGAATTTCGTGCGGGATAAATACGAAAGCTCGCACGCCACGGAGAAGCATCCGTACTCAACGAAAGTAAGTTTTGACTGTCCAGAATTGACGTGCATGAACGTAGCTTTAATTGGTGCCATCGGTGATGGGATGACGGTAAATACAGAGGTCTTACAAAACGCTTTGGATAGCTTGGCAATGAAAGCGAAAGCAAGAACACAGACCTTGGCATTTCCTCCGGGGAGATGGTTGACTGGTCCTTTGAAGTTGAAATCGAATGTTAAGATTGTTTTAGATGGCCCGAGGAGTTTTCTGGAGGCAATAAAGACGACGGATGCGTGGCCCATCGACGACTGGAAAGAATATCCGTCATTGCCTTCGGATGATCCGACGCCTATTTTCCGAGCGTTCATACATGCGTATAATCAAACGAACATTGAGATCTCTGGCGGCGGGACGATTAATGGCCACGGTGATTTTTGGTGGGACCGTAAGACGGACGAAAAGTATTCGCCGTCCATGCGTAAGTCAGCGCACGTGCCAAATTTAATTCATTTAGTCGGCTGCTCGGATGTAAATATTGAGAACATTGTGTTGACAAACTCGCCGCACTTCACAGTTCGGCCACAATATTGCGACAAAGTAAGCGTTTCGAGAATCCACATCTCGAATCCCGCGAATTCACCGGGTACAAACGGTGTAGTTTTTGATTCCACGTCTAACTCTGTTTTGAAAGATTCTTTCATAACTACCGGTGATAAAGAAGACGCGGTGGCTATAAAATCCGGGAAGGATTACCACGGTAGGAAAGCAAACGTGCCTTCAAAGAATATTCGTGTGGAACACGTGACAATTTTGGGCGGTCACGCGTTATCGGTAGGAAGCGAAATGAGCGGAGGTGTGTCGAATGTCATATTTACCGATATTACATTCGACGGTAGAAACAATAAGTTTGGTGTTGGAAGCGCGAGAGTGAAAACGATGCGCGGTAGAGGTGGCGTCGTGGATCAAATTACTTTTCAAAATATTCGCGGTTGGAACGCATTATACGCTCTGGAATTGTACGAGTATTATTCGAAGCAAGACACGAACGTAGGCCCGGTCTCCAGAGAAGAAACACCCATAGTAAAGAATATTAATTTCAAGAATGTTCACATTGAAGGCATCAAGCGATATGCTGGCGTCATCGCCGGGTTGCCAGAGATGGCCGTCAGTAACTTGGTCATCGAAAACGTACACTTAACGAAGGTGCATAAAGGCTGGAATTGTCACAAGTTCAAAGAGTGCACGTGGGCAGGAGGTGGGTGCAGTTACGGGAAAGTTTCCGACGTACAACCCGAAATACCAGACGGGTGCGTGTTAGATCAAAGTACGATGCCGCACAGACAAACCGTGGGAAATTTATGGACTCCGGTCGGTTGAACAATTTAGACACCACGATGTGTAGATTTAAATTAGATGATGGCGTAGCATCTTCTAGGCATGATAAATTTCTAACTAACAACGTCTAGTCTAATTCTATTTCAAACTTTCTAACCCAAACCATTTTCGCAATTCTTCGGCGACAACAAATGTCACCATTGTTTGTGGCCCCAACCGAATGTAGTTCGCGGTGAAACCTCGCATCGCGCCTCTCATGGCACCGTATTCACTCACCACCTCCATTACAGCCTCTTTCGCCGATAACTTCTTGCCTTCTCCAGAAATGAACATCCTCGTTTTTACGACGTCAACTGGATTTGTAGCCGCTGTCGTTATCACCCCCGCCGCCGCGCTCGCTCCAACGTGTGACGTCCAATCGTCTTTAGCATTTGGCACCGTCTTCATCCACAGTCGTTTCACCTCCCCGTACGCGGCGACTTGACTCGCCGTTAATAGCGCCGCTCTCGATGCCGCCATCGAACTCCCTCGCCATAAAGACGACGCGCCATCTCTTCGCACCTGCGTTTGAATAGTCTGCCAACTGTCGCCTTTCATTCTCCTCGTTTTCACGAGCTCCGTCGGGTTCAACAAAAACGCCGCGAGCGCTCCCGAGCAACCGCCCGCGAGTAACTTCGTCGACACGCGGTTTTCATCCAACCGAAACAAAAGCGGCGAGGAGGCGATATTCTTCATCGGGTCGTACAATCCCAACCGTAACCCGCCGTACGTCGTCGCGCGCAAAAGAGACGGCGTCAACCCGACGTAAAAACCGCCAACGCCTCGCTCCCGAAACACCAGGCGAAATGTTTTCAACAGTCCCACTCCTCCTCCTCCTCCTCCTCGAGAAGAAGAAGAAGAAGACGGAGCGGAAGTGTTACCACTGCTCAACGCTTGCATCCGAACTTTCACGACGTCGATGGGATTCGTCGTCGCCGTCGCGCACGCCACGGAGATGCCAGATACGAATATCGGGAGCGCGAAAGAATACGCGGAGGAGGAAGAGGAGGAAGAGGACGACAACGACGTCGAGTTTTCCCGGCGTTCGCGGTCGTTACTCATTCGTTTGCGTGCGTTTCCAAAATGGAAGAGTCACCTTTGTTGCATATTTACGATACATAAAAACACGCGAGAGACGCTTGGAGACGCAAAAAACCTCCGACGACGCTCGCTCGCGGGCGAAAAAAGAGACACTCACAGAGCGTGAAAGAAAGAGAGAGAGAAAGAAAGAAAGCGCGCGCGGTTCTCTCTCTCTCTCTCTCTCTGTTTTTGTGAAGAAGAACTCTACGTTTGGAACTTTTTGGGAGGCCGAAAATACGAAAATACGAAAACCCTAAACACTCCCCAAAAATTTTCCCTTGTGTGCTCTCGGGGGGAAAGAAGGCAAAAAATAATAAAATCCTGGCACTCTCTTCTCTCTTGTTCACAAAGTCGCGCGCGCGATTGATACGAGAAAAGAGCAGAGAGAGAGAGAGAGAGCGTCCTCGATAGGTGCAACACGCGTCACTCTCGTTGTTCGATTGAATACGCGTCTCATTTTATCTCATTCTCTCTCTGCGTCTTGAACTCTCACACGAAACAAAAGTACATTTTTGTTCCCCGGGAAAAATAAAACGTATCTCTGCGGCAGAAGAAGAAGAAGAAGAAGAAGATAGTAAAGCGATGGGAAGCGACGCGCTGCTCGAGCGAATGACGCCAAAAAAGAAACAGCAAACCACCACCGTTCGTCGGTCTCGGCGGTTGGGTCCGTCCGTCTCCATCGTCGGCGATATGGGGGAGAACGACGAGACGCCGTTGGGGAAGATTCGCGAGACGGCGACGCCGAAGAAGAAAGCGTTCGACGCGACGACGACGACGACGACGACGACGAGAGCGACTGCGAAGAGCTCTCGTTTGGGAAGAGGCGCGGACGATGGATCGAAGAAAATTCGGTCGCCGCTGATGGATCGAGGGAACAACCAAGATGCCGCGCTGACAGTTACCGCGGAGAAAGACGCAGAGGAAGAGGAGGAGGAGAAGCCGAAGAAGAAGAAGAGCAACAAAAAGATTGACGTCGCGAAGAAGCAACCGGCGGCGAGAAAGACGCGAGCAAAGAAGGAACAAAAAGAACAAAAAGAAACGGAGAAGGAGAATGAAGTCACGATGAACACGAGCGGCGACGCGCCGAAAGATGACGGCGATGAGGGAGCGCAGACGACGAGGACGACTGCGTCGTCTTCCGAAAAAGACATCCACATCCGAGAACAAGAAAAGATACAAGAAGAAATGGACAACGAAGACCCGATGCAAATATTGAAGCTCGCGGTAGCGACGTGGCAGAGGCGTGGAGTGGACCCGTCCGAGGCTATTTTTGAGGCGTTTCCTTTGCGCTTATCGGAACGGAAGGACGGGGCGACCATGCGGCGGTTGATGGCGGCGTTGGCGGGCGTAGAGTTGGCGCCGACGACTGTGAAGAAAGCAAGAGCGATTCGCGAGGAGATGTTTGAAGACGTGGAAGAGGAAGACGTGTGCGATATGGTTGAGGATAAAGAGGAAGTGGGCGATAGCAAAGATGACTCGAAGCAAAAGCCAAAGGCGGAGCAGTCGCTTGAGGACCACGCAACGAGACGATTAAGTTTCGGATCCGGGAACGGCGAGAAAGATGAGAACGCGAAGGAAGATGAAGAAGAAGTAGCAGCACCAGTAGCAGGGGATATTGAAGGAGAAGACGAAGAGTTTGGCACTCCGGAAGGGAAAATTGAAGACGAAGAAGGCGATATCGAAGGCACGTTTGATCCGTGCAACTGCGGTGAGCTCGAGTGTCCGAAAGAGAAAATGTTGAAAAACAACGGACCATTCCAGCTCCCAGTAGTTAAACAAGAGCAACCGCATAAGCAAGTGACACCAGTGAGAACGTGGATGGATGCAGAGCAACCGTCGTTGTCGAATAATGCAGACGGAGCGGAAGAAGAGGAAGAGGAGAATGAGGAGGAGGACGATAGCGAAAGCGTTGCCGCCACGGACGTTGACGAAAACTATTCCATCCGCGACGAGGAGGAAGACGACGACAACGACGACGACGATGTCAGAAGTATTGCAGGCACTGATTACGTCGCGTCTCCTCTCGTTGAGAGCATCATAGATCGCGCTTCAAAGAATCAAGAAAAAATAGAGGACGAACCGGCACCTCCTGAAAAGGAGGCTGAGGTGGTAGAAGAAGAAGAAGAAGAAGAAGAAGCTGTAGCCGCTCGACCGAAGCGTAAAGCAGCGGCCAAAAAGAAAGTTCAAATTTTGTCCTCTAGCGACGAAGAGGAAGAAGAGCACGATGATGGTGACGACGAAGAAGAGAGTGCCGCGCCGGTGCGAGCGTCGAGGCGTGTAGCAAATAAGCGCAACGAAATCGCGCAGAAGATATCGAATCGAAGAAGAAATCAAATCTTGGAAGATAGCGATGAAGATGAATCCTCAGACGAAGACTATGATAATGATGATTCGCTCTCGGAGATTGCAGAAGAAGAGGAAGCAGATGACTCCGAGTTCGCTCCTAGCGACGATGAAGACGACGACGAAGTGAAACCATTCTTGAAAACAGCGATGAAAACGGCAATGAAAACGCCGGGACCGCCAGCCAAGACGCCCGGCAGAGTCAACTTCAAAACACCAACGCCTCCACGAACGGGTCCAAATACGCTATTTCGCGCGATGACAGATAAGAAATGCAACACGGCTTTACGCGCTGCGCGTCTCGCGGCTATGGAAGACGAACAGAAAGACGAAGACATTTCTCCCTTCAATCTCGAGCGTTTGCAAACGCCGCCAAACGAGCCGGCGAACATGTCGCCAACAAAAACGTTTTCTGCATGGAAACCACCGCCGTCTCACTCGAAAGCGTTAACATCGGCATTGAAATCCGTTGGAAAGACTATTGGCGGTAATTTGAAGAATGGGTTCGACTTCAACAAGCACAAAGAATCCATCACGAGAGCTCTTTTCGACGAGTTCAACGCGAACGTTTTCGAGCGACAACTTCCAGATGGATTTGAGATTACTTGGAGTAAAAAACTGCTCACCACGGCTGGCTTAACCGTGTATAAAAGAACCACCATCGAAGGTGTTCGTCATTTCGCGGCACGTATCGAGTTGAGCGCAAAAGTACTCGATTCCGTGCACAAGCTCGAGGCGACTTTGTTACACGAGATGTGCCATGCGGCTGCGTGGCTCGTCGATCACGTGGCCAAACCGCCACACGGAGACGTGTTCAAAAAATGGGCGAAGCTAGCGATGCAAACGTACCCGGGAACGAATGTATCAACGTGTCACGCGTATGCGATTCACACGCCATTTAAATGGAAGTGCACTCAAACGTGGTGCGAACAAGAATACGGACGACACTCGAAATCCATCGACGTTGAGAAGAAGCGTTGTGGATTATGTGGCGGTCGATTGGAGTTTATGGGCAAGTTTACCTCCGACGGCGTACTCGTCAAAGGCTCTAACGTCGAAAAGAAAGCGACCGGGTACGCGAAATTCGTCCAAGATAACTTTGGAGACGTAAAGAAAGAGCTCGGTAATAAGACACCGCACAAGAAAATCATGGAAAAGTTGAGCGAAAAATGGAACGAGAAGAAGAAAGCCGGGAAGAACGGCAGCGGCGAAAGCAGCGGCAGCAGTAGCGGCAACAATGAGAGCTTCAGCGAAGATAAAGAAAATATCCCAAAAGAAGCTCCAGGAACTATTTCGAAGGCGGCTGCCAGGTTTACGAAGATGGCTTTGTTCGAAGAAGAAATCATGTCCTTCACCGAGAAGAAGAAAAAGAAGAGCGTTTCTATCCAAGAGGAGGAAGAGGAAGTCGAGACGAAGATGAAGGCGATGAACTTGAACTCGCTTTTGTTAGAAGAGGAATGAGAGTGGTATATCCAAATGCACGCAGAAACACACAGACAACGTATAAAAGTAGATTTTATCTTTTGTTGATTATATCATTTTGTATAAGTATTGAAACAAGTTTATATTAGTTCGTATGTGTCAGGTTCCTTGCTTTCTCGCATTCCATCCTCGCTATGTGTTATATCAATATGTAAAGTAACTGTATTTTTTATCGTCTTCCTTCTCCTGGTATTGACTTCTATAATTTTCTCGCGTCACTACGCATCGAAAGATGCTCTTTGCCAACATCTGGCAGAGCGGGTCTCGCGAAAGAGCGCGCGCTCCGATTTTTTTTTTAGTATATAATATAAAATTCCTCCTCTCGCAAACAACCTTTACTTCGCGTTCGGGTCTTTTTGCGTGTACGTCTTGATGACTTCACGGAGCATTTCGTTCTCCTTTTCCAAAGTCTTGCATCTGTTCTCTAACTCGTCCAATTTCGCTTGTCTCTCTCTTTCCGCGTTCTCCAAAGAGTTCATGTATGCCTTCTTTCTTTCTCTCGCGTGTTGCGCGGAAACTCGGTTACGCAACAACCTCTTGAGGCGCTTGCGCTCGCGTTCATCCTCGGCGGTGTTCCCAGTCGGCATGGCCGGCAAATCCTTACCGTCGTCGTATTCATCGTTCTTCTTTTTCGGCGGCATGTCGGACGTTGTCGTCGGTACCGTCGCTGTATTTGCTAAGTGTGTTGTAGTGTTGTTGGTTTGTTCCCAAGGACGCGAGTGACCTTCGCTGCTCGTCGTCGTTGGCGCGTTATTCGTCCTCCCGAGCGTATCAACGTCCGGAACAACCTGTAAATCCTGGTTGTCGGTAAAGTTCGAACTCGTCGGCTTCGCTTCTCCTCCAAACGGTACTTCCGCTCCAGCCTTTCTCTTCAACTGTAACAACTGCTTCCCTTTCGCCGCTAACCGAACTTGTTTTCTCGCCTGTCTAATCTCCCTCGCGGATTGTCTCGCGCGTTCCTCCGCTGTCGGTAATCCAGTCTGAACCGGTGCAAATGTCGCGCCGTGTACGTGGACCGGGACGTGGACCGCTTGAAACTGGTGCGGTTGGAATAGATTGGTTTCTGTTGGTTTCGAGCGCGGCGCGCGGAAAAAAAAACAAGGTCAGTCTTTGTCCGTGTTGTTTCTCTGAGAATTTGAGAAAAGAAAAAAAAAATCTCCCCCTCCCAATCCCTTTCACGCTGAGAGCGCGCGCATCTTTCTTCACCGCGCGCGCTCTTCGCACCTCACGCACAAACTCGCGACGGGCAAAAAGAAAGACCAAAACGATTTTTGCCCTTCCCGATCGCGTTTCGGGAGGAAAAGATACCGGGAAGCCTCTCGTACACGCGACGATCTTTCTTCGTCTCTCGGGAAAAAAAACCTCGGAGGGAGAGAGAGAAAAGAAGCAAAAGAACACACACGTACCTTGATACCCTCGGCTCGCGTAATCCTCCGGGTGCGAGTCCGGACACAACAAATCGGCCAAGTCGTCCACGCCTCTCAACAGAGTATCGTCGATGTCCGGAACTTCGAAGTTTGACTCGTACCCCATACAAAATACGCGCTAAAAAAGATGGATATGTAACGTAACTCTCAAGGGACTCTTTTCTTCTTTCCCGTACTCTCTAAAAAATGGTCGCTCTCTCTCTCTCTTCCTCTTTAGGGAGAGTGCTTCTCTACTACTGCGTGCACAAAAGGCCAACTAAAAGCGCGGAGGGGGAGTCCTTCTGGACTACTCGGGTCGAGCGCTGTAACTTTTTCTCTCTAAGGCGAACACACGAGCGCGCGCGTTCTTCTTCTCGCGTGTTTCTTTATGTGAGGTGAGATGGAAAAAAGAAATGCGTCTCTCTCTGCTTCTGGTTCCACTCCGGGGGTAGGGGTGATTTTCCACCAAAGAAGAATGGATTTGATTTTTTCGGTAAACGGTCGACGTGGCTTCCTCTGGATAGTGTGGAGTCTTCTCGTTTGGTCGTCTCGTTGCAACCCTAAAAGGGCTTCGAACACCCTAAATATTTTTTTTTTGTTGTTGTTGGTCCAGTTTTTTCGAGGTGTTTTGACACATCGAGAGAAAAAAAAGGTCGTTGTTGGCAGAGTTGGTGTGTTGTTTCAGAGGCGTTTATCAAAGAGAGAGAGAGAGAGAGAGAGAGAGAGAAAGAACGAATAAACGAGGAAACGAGATGAACTTTGTGAAAGCGCAGCTGGAAAAAGCGGAGCGGTTCGTCGAGAACGTGGAGCAGAAAGTCGCCGAGCGCGTGCCCGGGTTGAACAACAACAACAACAACAACGCGAATTCGGATTCCGAGGACGAGGACGGACGCAGAAGAAGAAGAAGGCCGAAGGTGGTGTTATCGGATGATTCGGACAACGAGGAGGAGTTTTTGAGGGAGAGACGAAAAGAAGACGGTGGTGTTGTCGTCGATGAGGCGAGTTTTCGGATGGATTCGAACGCGACGCCGCCGCCGGCGCCGTCGTCGTCGGTGGCGCTCGAGAAGAGCTCGAGTTTTGCTTTTGAAGAGAGCGATGGTGCTTCAAATATCGCGCACTTGTCGCCGTCGAAGCAGTTGTTGGGTAAACCGCCCTCGCCTACGATTTCCGTCGTCGCGAAAGAACAGCAGACTGAGACGAAGAGCGCATCGAGCGGTACGAAACGAGAAGGACAAAACGAGAAGAATATCATCATCGCGCGAGACGACGAAGAGTATAAACTGAAAGAGAAGATTGTCTTGTACAAGAACAAAGTGCAAGATTTAAAATCAGAGCGGGACCATTTTCAGAGACTTTTGAGGGACATGCAAAACGAGGCGATGGTGAATACGGATAAGTTGATGTTATCGCAGACAAAGTTGGAGCAAAAATTGAAAGAGAAAGAGGTGAAGTTGAAGGAGAAGGAGGAGGAAATCAAGCGGTTAAACGCGACGGAGAAAATAAGGAACGAAGCAGAGGACGAGGCGCAGTCGTTGACGCAAGAGTCAATCGCGAGTGTCTTAGCGGGTGCGAAAGAAGCACAGATGCGCGCAGAGAGGCAGGCAGAGGCGTCGAGCCGGGAGATTGTGACGCAACGGGAGGAGTTTGCCAAGAGAGAAGCGGATTTGGAGGACCAGTTGGAAAGGTTGAGCCAAGACGTGGCGAAGGTTTCGCAAACGAGCGAGGAGAGAGCGAGGGCGTTGGTAACTTTTGAACGAAGAGCGGTCGCGGCCGAAAACGATCACGAGAGATTGTCTGAGATGGTTGCTAGGTTGGAAACGTCGTTGGCGGCAGAGACGAAGAGAGCAGAGAGGGCGGAAGATGATGGCGAGTACGAGAGGATGAAAGAGCAATTGGAGATTGCAAACGGGGAGATGCAAAAGTTGAGGAAAGAAGTAGACGTGACCAAACGAAGAGCGGAGATCGCGGAAAGAGATTTAAAAGTTCGAGTTGGCGTTTTGAATGGTGGCAGAGATACGACAAACGGCGGTGAGAACATCGATGGACTAGCGCAGGAAGACCAAAACGAACTCGAGTCGTTGCGGAAACGATCCGAGGAAATGACCAAGTTATTATATGAGAAGCAACGACAATTAGAAAGTTTACAAGGAGAAAAACAAACGTGGAGTATGCGTTTAGAACGCGCGAAGGAAGAGGTTATGAATTCTGCGGACGTTTCCATGATTGCGTCTTCGTCGGTGAAGCGGAGAGCAAACGCGATGGACATCGAAACCGGTAGAAATTTTGCCTCGGCGGATGTTGATATTGTGCCTATGGAAGCGTCGAGAACGTTTTCGCGATTAGCACAAAACAGACGGGTCGGAAAAGTGGTTACCAAAGCGTGGCAAGGTTTAGATGCCGCCGCGGCAACTTTGTCGGACGGTGTTAGATTATATCCGATTGCGCGAGTAGCTTTCTTTGGGTACTTGTTTTTCATCCACATGTACGCGTACTTTTTGTTGCATAAGTTGCAGCATAACGCGCACATGGCCGAATTGCATTTACATGATGTCGCTGGTCATCATCCTTAGTATTACGAGTAGGTTTATTGCGCTAGAATATGTATGCATAGTTTATAATCAAACGAAAATATCATTTTTTTCCTTTATAATACAAATCACGTTCTCTCTCTCTCTCTTGCAAACTTTCTACGGTTCCACGTGACGCCTTCCTCTTCTTATTATTGATACTTCCTTCGCGAAGTAGTGCTACTAATACCTCTTCTTTCTACTAATATAAATGACTAATTGATATATGTGATAATAACGTAATAATGACGCATATGCAATCGTGGGTGGGTACGATATCTTTTTTCTTCTACCAACTCGATACCCCGTAAATAGGACCTCTGATGCGTCTCGCCAGCTGCATATCCTTCGGCATAATCGTCACCCTCTTCGCATGAATCGCGCACAAATTACAATCTTCAAACAAATGCACTAAAAAGTCCTCCGAGGACTCTTGTAACGCTAACAACGCCTCCGCGGTCCATCGCATCGGTTGATCCGTAAACTCGTTGCAGATCTCTCTCACGAGTCTCGCAAAGGGCAGTTTTCGAATCAACAAGTCGGTTGATTTTTGATACTTTCTGATTTCTCGAATGGCTAGGGTTCCCGGTTTGTATCTGCGTTTTTGTTGAATCAGCGGGCCTATATGTTCCGGACACGTGCGGATAGATGGAGAAAGAGAGATACATTCATCAGCCGACGCGTCGTTCGCTCTCGCAGGTTGAGAGAGAGAGAGAGAAAAGAGAGGCCGAAAGAAAGAAGCGAAAGGGGGTGAAAATTCAAAAAAAAAAAGAGAAAAATTTGAATCGCCCCTTTGAACGCTTTTGCGCGCACGGTAATAAAAAAAGCTCCAATCAAAGCCGAGAGAGAGAGGTCTCTCCGCGACGAAACCTCGAGAGAGAGAGAGAAAGATAGAGAGCGAGAAGTGCGCACCGTTTAATCGCCCAAACTCCGCTCGTCTTTGCGGCGTGCCCTGTGTTGTTTTAAAAATTTTAAACCCCGCGAGAGTCAGTTTTTGAATCGCAAGAAGAGAGAGAAAAGAAGAAAAAAACACAACCGGCGGGGAGAAAAAATTGAAACAGAAAACTCGCGCTCCTCGCGTTTACTACGCTCTCTCGAAGAAGCAAACGTACCTTTCGCCCCATGCTCACCGGCCGAACCATCGCGAGAGAATTGAAAAAACAACGGCTGTCTCTCTAAAGGCTATTCTCTCGTGTGGCGCTGTTTTTTGTTGGAGACGTTCGTGCGTCGTTGTCTCTCTCTTCCTCTCTCTGTTTCTCTGAAGAAGAACAACGGAAGCTCCACAGAAGGAGGAAACATTGAAATTGAA
>Ga0255763_1000151_pt1 | contig 73460 bp, 65 predicted proteins | sample 041ome_2_FD_179963 | JGI IMG/M metagenome (GOLD analysis project Ga0255763, IMG submission 179963) | Coastal salt marsh microbial communities from the Groves Creek Marsh, Skidaway Island, Georgia - 041406US metaG (version 2) | ecosystem: Environmental > Aquatic > Marine > Intertidal zone > Salt...
GAGGTATTTAACAGCATAGGGCATCCTGTTTCTTCATACCAACGTTCTAACAGTTTTCTAAAGCCCACGCTTTGATTTGCAGAAACTGTCTGTACCCGAGAGGTGCCGTCCCCGTGGACGATTGCAGGTAGTCCAGGATCTGTGCAAGTTGCAGTGTATTGCATAAAGGGGCTGACATATCCGTCGAAATAGGTAGACGCATGTTCCTCCAATACTGCTGGTGCAAATGGTCTAAACTTCTGTCTTTGCTTAATGGTGTTAACTCTATCTTTGATATCGGTTCCGCGGGGGTCTGCAAGGAGGGAGCGATTACCAAAGGCTCTGGGTCCAAACTCAGCACGGCCGCTGGCAACACCACAAATACCAGTAGTAAGCAACTCATGTAATACTTCTTCAACTGGATATTCTCCTTCTATGTTGTACCCTGTGTACATATGTGGCATAGGCATGTGTTGTTTTTTGTGTGCTAGTACACACCCTATAGCACTGCCTGCATCACCCGGGTTGGGCATTATATACATATCGTTCCAATCGCTCTTGATGCTGCCATTGGCACTACAGTTTAGCGCACACCCTCCCATCAATACTAGGTTACCCGATGGAGATTTCCACCTAGCCCAGTTGCTGATATACTTGAGTAGGTACGAATAAACCGCTTGGGTAGCAGCAGCTATGTCAAACATATCCTGTTCAGTGGTAAGGTCTGGTCTCCACCAGCTACACCCTCGGTGCAAGTTGTGCTTGAGCTTAATAGTAGGCTTGTTGAAAAACATCTGTTTGAAGCTATCGTGGTCAATAGGGTGAAAAAATTCGTGTAGTATTTCGTTGAAGAACCTTAGGGGGTCTCCATACGCTGCCATACCCATGAGGATGTATTCGTCTTCCTGTGGCTTTAGTCCCAGTCTTTGTGTGAACGCTGAGTACCATAGTCCCACGGAGTGTGGATACGTTTGTCTATAGATACGTTTGAGTCCTGTTTCTTTGTCAGCGTTCCAGATAGTGAGTGTATCAAACTCTCCAATACTGTCAATACAAACAACAGTGGCTTCTGTAAAAGGACTAGTATAAAACCCGGCAGCAGCATGGGCAAGGTGATGATCAGTATACCGAATAGGAGCATGTATCCCATAAGATCCAAGGTAACGACTAATATTGTTTTCACCCAACCGAAGTCCTTGACCTGCTCTAAACTGTCTAAGAGTTTTGAGACCAGGTCTCTCGTACCAAATAACTTCATTAGGCTCTCCCCATTGTCTTGCATAGTTAACTATCTCTTTATTGAGATGTGCATCGTTCTTAACACCACTAAAGCGTTCACTGTGACTAGCAAACTCTAACCCGTCATCTGTAAACACTGCTAGTGCTGCGTCATGACTATTAGCACTGATACCCCAAGTAATCATAGTAGCTGCAATACCTCTTGTACGCCATTGGCTACATTCTTTTGCCAAGTATCTGCTTGGTGTGGTGTGCCTACATAATCAGTTATATATTTATAACAAGTAAACTGTACATTCATACGTTTGCATACAAGTGCAATAGCATAGGCTTCCATATCAACTACATCTATTTTATTGTCCAACAACCAACGTCCGAGTTCATGTACAAACTGATCTCCTGTTCCTAGTGTTAGACTAGGAGTCATATCGGGCGAAAAATCCAAGTACGGCAAGCCTGCTTCAAACGGAGTAACACCTCTTGGTGCTTGTGGTTCGGCATTCATATCACGCTGTACAAACTTGGTAATACGGTGTATGCCTTTTAACTCCGCTTGACAGCTTCCAACTGTGCCATAGTTGTATACTTCAGGATGAAATCCTAAACTGTGTGCTTCTGCAATAGCTTGTGTGGCTGCAAATGCTGCATTTACTTTGCCTACACCTGTGTACACTACTTTGTAATCGTTGGGTGCAAGTTTGTAAGGCAGTTCTGCTTCAAGTGCTACTAATAATATACGATATCTCATTTGTAAATAAACGGGTCCTTCTTGCGTAGTTCTTTCAAACGTTTTCTAAAACGTATTTCTTCTTTGATACGTGTGTAAGGCCATATGATAATGTCCCGAATCCTTTTTAGGTAAACCATTTTTTTGCTCTCAATCTAATCTTTAATGTGCTGCTTTCGGCAGCACTGGCAATACTGTATAATGTATATAGTCTTCCATAACGTTGTACAGCATCGCCAATGTCGTTTATGTCCATATCCCAGTTAGGCAAACTTACTTGCCATCCTAGTTCAATAGCTTGTTCAACTAGTTTGCTGCCTGCTTTATCTCGATCAGGAACTACAATAACATCTTTATTTAATCTATTAATCAGCAATGCTTGTGCATCATTGATTTCACTGCCGCCTAATGCACACCCGTCAACGTGTAGTGCATCCACTTGTCCTTCACAAACAATAGCAAACACTTTGTTGTAGCCTTGTTCGTCTAATCCATAAACAAATCCAGGCTGTACTTCCATAAGATACTTGGGCTTCTTGTCTGCTGCGATAGTTCTAGCAGTCCATCCTACAATACGTTTTTCATAGTAGAATGGAATAATAAGTCTATCACGATATGCTAGACTAGGGCTCCAATAGTAATCAGTATCATCTAAGTTTAGATTACGTGTAGCCATATATTCAAGTATAGCCATACTAAACTTGTTAAACTCTGTAATGTCTGCAATCTTAACTGCGTCTGGCGGCAATGGTACAGTTTCAAATGTAGGCAGCTCTATCTTACGCTCTGCTACTTCAACGCCTTCGTTTATACGCATCACATCAAACGTTAGCTTCGTTATTGTATCATCACTACAACCAAGCCATTGTAGTAGCTTACGTAGCTTGTGCGACACCGGTCTGCCTGGTTGCCAGCTTGCTTTGTATCCACAGTTAAAGCAGTGATAGCTAACAGTATCGCCTTCAGAGATAAGTCCGCCACGCCCACGTTTGTCTGCACTATCGCCATTGTGATGACAGCAAGGTGCATTGAAGCTGGTCCAACCACTAGGTGTAGTTTTACGCTTTCCAGGCAAGTGTGCTGTGATTGTGTCGGATACAATACTCATACTATTATTATAGCATCAGTATCCAGATTGTCAATCAGTTTCTAACAAGTATTTTTGATATCTTATCTGTTGGATCTGTTTCGGTATAAAAACGCAAGTGACTAAACACACCGTTGAAGTTTACAGGAGTTGGTTCTGTTTCAGTTCCGTCTAGTGTTACTGTAGTAATATTTGCCCATGTTGTATTCAATGTTACTTGATTTTCCAATGTACCCTGTACTACAATATCTCCAGCAAACTCATTTGTGTATAATGCTGCTGTATGCAATGCAATGTTGCCATTAAGTCCTGGCTGTGCATCCAAACTTTCAGTACTCCAATCAGTTGGTGATTTTTGATCGCTTACAAAACCAGTTATGCTGTAAGTATCTAATGGGCCTGGAAATGCAAACCCATCGATAAACATAGTTCCTTTTGCTTCAAAATGTGCTTCGCTGTATGTTAGTGTTTTGGCGCCTGTAGTATCTACAAGATAGATTGCATATTTGGTATACTGTTGTTTTAGATTTAATAAATCGTTTTCAGTTACATTTACAGTAAATACGCCTTTTTGTGTATTTGTTTGAAATGTAATACTAGTACCAGCTGGAACAGCAGCAGAAGAACTTTTGTTTAGTGTTACTGTATTTCCTGCTATTGCACTTACTAAAGTATTACGTTTGATATACGTTCCTGTAACAGTTTGACCAACTGCAATGCCACTTGTACTACTAAATTCAAGTGTTGTATCTGCTGCACTTTCAGCTGCGGTTGTAGTTTTAGATACTACATCATCTAATACGGTTCCATCATGTTCAACAACTAGGTTATTATTTTCATCAAACATCATAAACTTGGGGGTGTATCCTTGTAGGCTAACTGGTTTTTGATCATGATTTTTAACTTCAAAATGTAGTAAGTTGTCTATACCTCGATAAACGTTTAGGGTTTTTTGATACACTGGTCTATACTCCGTTATGAATCCTGCCAGATTGGCAACGATGGTAACTTGGTTCTTTGCTAAATATCTATAAGTTTTCTGCATCGGCGGGACCTTTTTTATATAAGTATTTATGGTATGTTATTAAAAGATATAGAACAAAAATTTCCTTTTCTAAGTGTAGTAGCATACGGCGGCAATGAATATGTAGGAATCATTGTTAATCAAGATGTAACAGTAACAACTATGTATCTATACACCAAACTTAAAACGTCTGCACATAAAGAGCTATTAATCGAACTTGGTGAAATATGGTGGTGGGAGTCGAATAGGATGATTCCTATTAATATTTTCTTACGTAAAGAAATACAAGATATTAGCTATAGTTTAATGACCATGAATACCAAAGATGTTAAGGTTATTGTTGGCCCGTGTGTTAATCTAAACAATCTAACTATAAAACGTATTAAACGCAAAAGCGTTCAAGTTATGCGGAAGCCTGCTCGTTAAGTTGTTCGCATACTAAATTCATATGCACAACACACGCCGCAGCATAACTAACAGCATGTGCTTTCTTAAAGAAGTAACTTCCGTCAGTGGGTGCGACCCACACACTTTCTAATATCGTTGTCCAAGTTTCGTTGACAAGATGGCGTTTGGCAGGCCGAATCATCGCTAACACTGCTGCTAATTGTTCTACGCTTTGTGGCTTTGTTTTGCGTAGGATTTCCCCATGTCCGGAGATATGAAAGATAAGATTTGTGAAATCGTCGTGTTGTAAAAGACTCCATTCGGGTTCCTTGTTCATTAGTGTTGTTAAATGATCTTCGTCTTTGATATTGTTGTAAATGTTTACATTCAAAAAGTCAAGTTTGAAATAGCCTCTATCTTCTGCTGTCTTGTAATCAATAGTACTCAAGTTATCAATAGGATTATGCGGACACTCGGTTACATACACACCAGTGTTGTGCTTCTTTCCTGTATCAAGTTTTGCCACACGGTGTTGTATCTTAGATAAGATAACACTGCGATCAGCAAAGTCGATGTCAATATCCGGCATTAGAGTTTACCTTCTTCTCTCATTTGTTTTCTTATTTTAGTAGCACTAATATCGTGTATGTCTTTGCCCAAGTCATGTTCGGTAAATGAATATCCTACACTGCGTCCATAACTAATATCTACAATGTTTGGTACTTTTGCTATTTCGTATTCTTTGTGCAATGTATATCCAACTTGTTTTAATCCTGTAATAATATTGTTTCTAACTACATAGTAATCAAATGGATTGTCATCTTGGCCAGGTCCTGCATCCTCACCTTGAACATCTCTGCACATAATAATAACTTGACCAGTTTTTTCCATTGCACGTTTGAATAGTTCAGTGTGACCATCGTGCCAGGGTTGCCATCGTCCTAGCATTTGTGTGGTTGGCTTCTTCCAATCAAACATTTTTCTCTCTCCATTGCTGATATCTTTTTACAGCAAGCATTAATGTATTATGAGTATCTGTAAACCATTCACTAACACGATAGTCTACAACATCCGGTGTTTCGAATATTGCATTTGTATCTTCGTAACGGCCTTCTTTGATAGTATCCATCCACACAGTAAAGTCTGCATCAAACTTTTTACGAGTTTCTTCAGTAGGACACACAAAGTCACATACAGCAACCCTTCCAGCAGATACAACGCCATCTGCAATCATACTCATACGAAATGCCTGGCGTTCTCTACCTTCTTTGCTAAAATCCCAGTCTTTGTATTTTTCTCTAACAACATCTGCATTGATATGTACGCCGCCGATTAGTTCTGCAAATGGTTTTGCCAATGTTGATTTACCACTGCCTGGTAATCCAAATATTAATATTTTCATAACTTAGCTTCTTTCACAACCTGTCTTACTAGATCAACATCATTTGGGTTGCGTTTAAATCTCATTGCCCAGTGTCCTGGCTCTAGTACTGTACCTAACATAGTTAACTGTTCGTCATTAAAGTTATTTAGTGCAGCTTTGCCTGTTTTACAATTTAGTACCAGCCATGGAGATATTTTTCCATCTCTAATATCCCAAGTAATTCTATTTGTACTTGCGTGTTCAAAGTAATGATTGTACAAACTACTATTTTCTTTTGCCCAGTTTACCATAGTATCAATACTACGTTCGAGAGCAGTTTGGACGCCTTCTTTGCGAATAAGTTCGTTGGCGTATTTTTCATACATTTCTTCTCTACACCAATGATCAAGTTTTACATTACTAGTAACAACATAGTCAATGTACTTGTCAGGATACAGCGGTCTTACGTTGTTAACAAAACTTCCAAACTTAACAAATGCATTGTAGAAACTACTTTTAACAAACTCGTCATAGCTTTTTTCTTTTTTATTACCTGCACTTAACTTGTAAAATCTTTGAAATGCGTAAAATCCAATAGTTACTCGCTTTTCATCTTTTTGTAGCCAACGTCTTTTAGGCTCACACATATGGGCAATAAGAGTACTTTCTTTTGAATAACTTTTATTACAATATTCACATGTATATTTAGATGTCAACTTTTTCGTATCCGTGATCGTTTGCAAGTTGCTTGATTTCTTTTTTTGTAGATATTCTAGCAAGTGTTTCAACCTCATCAAGTTTCATATTAGGATATATTTGCGATAATAGTTTTACTTCTTTACTACTATCGTCTTTCTTTTTCTTGAGTCCTATCCAAGGATGGAACTGTTGTTTTCCTGTATTACCTGCTACACACAACAACTGCCATTGCAGTTTGATATGATTGGTGCCACCTAGTACATTCCAGTTTTTGTTGTAGTATTCGTTGACTTTGAACACTGCTAGTGCAGTTTTTTCATAGTTACCTTTAACACTACTAATATATCGATTGAGATTCCACAGGTCGCCTTTGATATCTTTTCTGCCAACATCACTAGCAGCATCGTATAACTCTTTCATGTTGTTATCGATTGCTGGTATTAATACTTTAAACAAGTCCAGTTCTTTATTTGGCATCCGCTGGTTTCTTTTCTGCTGGTTTCTTTTTCTTGCCCCAAGTGTATACAATATCGTCTTGTTCAGTTTTTGCTCCAGGAGGGCATACTTCTACTTTGTTTCCCTTGGATAACCATTCATCTATTGCTGCTTGATCGCTTTTAGTTATTTCGTATCTCATTTTTAATGTGCCAATCTTTTAGATCTTGGGGTGAATTTATTTCAATGCCATCAAACTCAACTTCAACAACACCAATCCTAATACTATTTTGTATCCAACGCAGTTGCTCAAGTTGTTCTAATGTTTCTTCTGTATACTTGGTGCTTGCATTGTACATTGCCTTTACTTCTCTGTTGTATCCGTAAATACCTAAGTGATGATCTCCGTATGGCAAACTAGCTCTTAAGAACCAATGTGCCCTACCTCTATTATGTATCATTTTAACACAGTTTGGATCACTTCGCAAGTTAAAATCCATTGTAGTATATGCAGTTGCTACATCGCTGCGTTGTAGTTCTGCTTCAACTGCACGAATGATATCTTCTGTAATATCAGGCATGTCGCCTTGTACATTTATGTAACGATCGTATTCTAATACTTTGTCGATTACTTGCATACAACGTTCGGTGCCGTTTTCCGCTTCTGTGGTCCAAAGACATTTAGTTGCACCAAGATAATTATATACCGTTTGATCGTCGGTTAGCACATATGTGTCTAATCCTGTAGCAGCACATTTGTTGTAAATGTGTTCTATCATAGGCACACCGTTTAACGGTGCCATAACCTTGCCAGGAAATCTTGTACTAGCGTATCTAGCAGGTATTAATATTGCTGTGGTCATAGCCAACTCCATCCTCTAGCAGCATCGCTGATTACTTTAATCTGCTTTACTGTATCTTCAAAGTCTTCTAGTCGTAACATATTAGGACCGTCACTAGGCGCATTGTCTGGGTCGGCATGTACTTCTAAGAAGAAGTTGCTAATGCCCATAGCAGCGGCAGCACGAGCAAGACCTGGGACGTAATCACGATTACCGCCAGACGATTCACCGGCCCCTCCAGGTTTTTGTACTGAGTGCGTTGCGTCAAATACGATCGGAACGCTAAAGTTATCAAGCATGTACTGCATACCATTAAAATCGACCACAAGATTGTTATATCCAAAGCTAGTTCCTCTTTCTGTTATCCATACTTCTTTAGCACCTTCTGTTTTTGAAAGGATACCTTTTACGTCCCACGGTGCAAGAAACTGTCCTTTTTTGATATTTACAACTTTGTCTGTAGCACAGGCTGCTTGTATTAGATCAGTTTGTCTACATAAGAATGCAGGAATCTGTAGTACATCGATTGCATCATCAAACTCGTCTCTAATAGTATGCACTTGGCGCACATCGTGTACATCTGTGAGAGTTTTTACTCCAAGTGTTTTTTTGATTTCACGAAAGTCAAACAGTGTTGCGTACAGTCCTTGTCCGCGTTCGCCGTTTGCACTTGTACGGTTAGCTTTGTCGTAACTAGCCTTGAAGATATATTCTATGCCGTACTTGTCGCATACACGCTTGCATTCTTTAGCAATCTCTGCTGATTGTGCTAGTGTCTCGTGCTGGCATGGTCCTGCGATAATTCTCATACTTGATCCTTATTACTATCCTTAACAGTATAGTACATTACAAGCAATCTGTCAAGTTGTTTCTTTAATGCAGGATTAGAATCAGCTGTAAGATGCATATCTTGCCATTCACTCCAACTAAACATATCTCCAGTTGCTCTACTAACAGCATCTGGGTCGCCGCCAACTATCCATCTTGCTATTTCATTGAGTGGAGGATCTCTATAGCGGGCATACAAAACACCGTTTGCCCGCTCATAGATTAACGCTTGTCCCGGAATCAACTTAGCCAAGATTACTTGTCCATTAACTCTGCTTTGCGCTTCTCGATAGCTGCAAGGCGTTGAGCTTCTGCTTCAATGTCAGCAGAATCTTTTTCTGATTTTGCTGTTCCGTCGCGACCCATAACTACCAAAATGATTGCTGTGATCAACGGTGAGATGAGTAGTGCAACTACAAACCAAAGCCATCCATTGCGTCCCCAGTTGTTAGCCCAATAGCCTACTAGTGCTGAAAACACTACTGCCATTAAAATAATATCCATTTTACTTCTTTCCTTTTACTTCGGTGCCGCTAGTACGACGAACAATGTCATCGTGATTAAATTCAGCCCAGTACAGTTCAAAAGCGACACCGTCTTCTAGTCCTTCGAACTGATGAATTTTACCGGGCTTGACTTGTGTAAAGTCGCCTGCGTTTAGAATAGTTTCATCAACTAAGCCTTGATCATCTTGCCACACACGAACAATCATCTGTCCTGACTCTACATAAAAGCCATTCCATTTAAATCTATGTTCGTGCTCCGAACATTTGTAACCTTTGTTGAATTCAATACGATGAAACTCTAGTACACCGTTTGCATGGATCAACTCTGTGTTGCCCCAAATCTTTCCTGCTTTTATTCCCATTATGCTATATACTCCTTTAATATTTCTATTGCCTCGTGCCAGCTAACATATTGTTCTGTTTCAATATCCCAAACTGGTTGAAAGCATACTGTCCATCGTGGCTGGTTTCCTGGATTAAGTGTACCATGCAATACACCTGTATTTACAATACTAGGTTTATTTGTATTAGCTCTATGCAATACTGTACAATCTTTTGGTGATGCTGTTAATACTGTAATTTCATCATTGTATATTATGCTTTCGTCGCCTTTTGTATTTACACCAGGCTTAACTGTATATTCAAAAGTTTTATCTGCTTTGTACCATATTATTTCGCCATCTTCAGGTCCCCACGTTTGATTTATCTTTACAAATTCAGTTTCGTAATGATAAAAGTCTGTATGTATTGGTACCTTGCCGCCGTTTGGCGGAGTATAAAAACATTCAATCATCAACAACTTCATATCAAACTGTGCTAAGAAATCTACCATATTTTGATCGTAGTGATTGGGCAAATGCTGTTGCATTACAGTTTTTTGATTAGTATCAAATAGATCTGGTTTTTTAATTTCAAAAGGAAGATCTATATATCTATGATATCTGTTATAAAAGTTTTCCAAAATCTATTATCTCACACTGTCTACTTATATCCTTAACAAAAAATGCACATAGAGGATTTTCTCCTTCTGTAATCGGAACACTTAAAAGTTGTCCGTTTTTCATTTTAGGAAAATACCATTTAACATCGTTATAGAAATTTACTATCTCAATGCTACCAAATCCTGGCTGAAAACTAGTTAGTGGATTGAACAAAAAAGATTCAAATCCACGTTCATTTAAACTTGTAATCGGCAATACTTCTAAATCACTGCCGGCTTCACTACATCCAACAGCAATACACCAATCCAATGGCATAGTAACTTGATGTCCATTAATTTCTATAACTGCTGCCGGACTATTAAAACTTTCTAAAAAGATTAATGGTACATAAAAGAAATCAGGATCTTGTGGACTACTGTTATCTAACACACTAAATCGCATAGTGTCGTCTACTTCTTCTGGCAAACTATTTAAGTTAAAACTTTTATTTTCTAATGTAAGTATATTCATTTATTCCAATCTACTTTCTCAATTGTGAATGGATACTCTGCTTCTTTGTAAAACTTTTTACGCTGAGTTAGATGTCGCTTCGCAAACTTACACGTACTTGTAAGATCCCATATTTGTACGAAGTCTTTATCTTTTGCCTTTCTTACGCCTCTACCAATACTTTGTATAACACGCACGAAAGACTTACCAGGCTCAAGGAGAACAAGATTAAAAATACGTGGAATGTTAAGGCCGACGGCGGCGACTCCATACGTTGCGATAATGACTTCATTAGTTCCTTCGCGAATCGTGTCATATGTTTCCTTTCTGTCTTTGTTCTTAACAGCGCCGCTTATAAATGTGCTGCCTGGTATCAGTTCTGCTAGTGCTTCACCTGCACTAATTCTATCTACTAGTATAAGTGTATTGCCTGAGTCTTTTACTGTATTTAATAGTTTGCCTATATATTCTAAACGTGCTGTATTTGTTGTTAAATATTTTAATTCTTCTTGGTAGCCTGCATGTGCTACTGTATCTATTAGTTGTACTACATTAACATGACATTGTGATAATACACCTTTGTCTTGTAATTCTTTTGCACTAATATTGCCAATCACTGGACCAAGACTAGCGTGAATACTTTCGAACTCAAACTTCTCTTTAGGCACCGTGCCAGTTAGTCCCCAACGTATGGGTGCATTACGTAGGTTGCGAGTAAGCAAGTTCTTAAGAACTTCTGCTTTGGCTTGGTGTACTTCGTCGACAATAATAGTGCTTACACCTTCTAAGAATTCGGCCAGTGATAACACTGCGCTTCCGTCCTTATGCTTCTTGTCTAGAATATTCAAACTCTGCCAAGTGCATATAGTGTGAGTCTTACCTAAGTTCTTCCTGTCTCCGAAGTACACCCCTACATCGAGACCGCAGTTAATATAGTCCTCTTCTGTTTGTTCTACTAAGCTCTTGTTAGGAACAATCACAAGACTTCTACCATACGGCTCAGTTATGTGTGACAGCGTTGCTGTAGTAATAGTTTTACCTGCACCAGTAGCAATCTGTTGCAAGCTCTGTGGATTGTTTAAAAAGTTGTTGATTGCCTCAACTTGATAATCTCGAAGAATAATGTCTTCGCCTTCTGCAGGATGACCTTCCGGCCATTGTACGCCTTGGTCTGCCCAATAACTTTCTGTTACTGGAGTAAAGTTTAACTGTATTGGATGTCGTCTGTCTTCAATGTCTACAATCTGTACACGATTTTTAGAGAGCACTTCTTGTACAACATCAAGATGATTAACATAACCAGTGCCGCCAATACCAAAAAAAGCAACCTTGCCGTCCCAACGTCCGAGTTTGTATTGTGGCATGTGTTTTGCATATGGTACTTCAAACTTTAGTGCATTAGACAGTTTGCGTCTAACGTCTACATCAAGTCCTTCTATCTTAATGTTTACTTCATCTTCGATTATCAGTTTACAACTTGCCACTGGCATAACTCCCAAAAAGACCTACATGATTATCATTATATATAATGCAGTCGCAGTTTATATCTACATAATACTTTACATTACTACGTGAGCGTATGCTAGATTTACTTAAACAACAAATAGGTAAAAAACTAGAACTCAATAAAGTCTTAGGTAGTTTGTTCTTTTTAATATATACTATTTTTGTGTTGTTGTCAACCCAATTATTTAACTTTTGATTTTTTACATATGCATTTAACTCTAAGTTTTTTGTATCACTTGAATCTACTCTAAACATAACCGATTGCAAACTACTATCAACATATGGTAAAAATGCTTGATGAGCTTCAATAAGTTGTTGATGACAATCATCTTCATCAACTGTAACAATCAACGGAAACCGATTGAGTACATTAATACTATTTGCAATATCACTCATTGTCCATGTTTGAGGGTCTGCTGGTACAGACGAACTTGTTCTATAAGCAATCATTTCAGTTAAGTCTAGAGAATCAATGTTATCATTTGAATAGCCGTATCTTAATGAACGATCAGCTTGTTGTAAAGGTGTTAGACTTTTTATGTATTCGCGTTCTGTTGTATCCATTCTGTTTAATACATTTTCAAATGACGAACTATACTTTGATTTATCATCTAATATATTTTTAACTTTGTTAACATATTCAACTATTATTTCATCAGTTTTAAAACTACGTTCTTCTAATGCGCTGAGTATTTTAAACGCATTAGTTGGTGTTAGTTTATAAAAGTGTTCGTGCGATCCGCGAACATGAAAATATTCTCGATTTGGTATATTTAAACTTTGTATTTTTACTATATCTTTTTTATTAAACGGAAATCTCACCTTGATCCATGTAGAATCTTTCGACGATGGTTTGAACCGTGGTCGACCAGGAATACTTTCTCCATCAATAATAATAATATATTTTTCTCTATTAACAGATCTCAACGGCATACGTGTTGGTAAATCTTCTATAGAAATATTATCCAACTCTGATTCAAATGGTTTTAGCTTTTCTAAAACCAATGCATATTGTCTATCAGTTAATGCAACATCTTTTTGTGTTTGTTGACATATACTTTCTAAAATAGCACGAGCAGGCGTTTCTATGTTAACTTCGTATAATAGTTTATGGAGTACATTTTCTAAGTTCATACAAACAATATAACATATTACAACCTACTAGTCAAGTTTTTCAGTGACAATCCTTGAGATATTTCATCAAGAGTATATTCGGTGTGAGCATAATCATTTAGCCATTGCTTACGGTTTGGCCTCCTTGGATGTTCTATATTTTTAAAATCAGTGTTTGAAACATCATACGCAAGACTGCTTGGCCCAGAAAATACTGGTATGCCAGCTAGTATAGCCAATGGCCCGGGATTACTACTCCAACTTACAACAGCGTGAACTTTGTTAAATGATAGATTATAATCATCATACGTATTCAATAGTTTTTGAGGCTGATCTCTATAAACATTTTTATACTGTCTTTCAATGTCCGGCAACGGGCATCTTGGATGTGGTCGAAAAACTATAGGCATATCAGTATATGTTTGTATTTCATCTATAGTATTCATCACCCAGTTACTCATACGTGGCATGCCTTGCCACTGTAGGCTTTTATCATGTTGCCCGCATATTAGTATATACTCGCCGTTGTCTCGCCACGGCTTTAGAGATAGACCGAGTAGACAACAGCGATCACTGTTATTACTATTAGGCCCAAAGTAAGCATCTCTATTGATGCCATTTAGTCCCACCTTCCATGTTGTTCCTCGATTGATTCCACCCACTTCCAATACGATTGTTGGTTTGCCGGTCTGTTGATTTTCATTCCAAATACGTGCGTTAGGAGCCATCCTACCGTGAAATAATACACTCCATATAACATCAATGCCATTATTACTAGCATTATCGCTACAAGTGTGCCCAAGTGCATTAGCACCTTGTCTAAAAGCATCGAAAACAGGGGTTGAATTTTGTGCGCCATATTGTGTCCATAAATTAAAGTTCATTGTTAAATATCCTAGTACACTATTTAACAAGGATTAGCCCGTGACAACAATTTCTTTTGTATCAACTTTCCACAAGCCTGTATTAGATTTATACGGGCAACGCTTTGTTGACAGTTTTAGTAAAAACATTGATCAACAAATAAAACTTTATCTGTATGCAGAAGACTGTGTTCCTGTTACAGATGATCCACGTATACACATTATGGATCATCATGCAACACTTCCAAAACTAGTTGCATTTAAAAACAAATGGAAAGATGTGCCTAAAGCAAATGGAAAATGTCCATGGCCTGAAAGGCGTCCAAGAGATCATCATAAAGAGTTTAAATGGAATGCAATACGATTTGCCAACAAAGTATATGCAGTATTTGATGCTGCACAACGTTGCGATACAGATTGGCTTGTTTGGCTAGATGCTGATACGTATGTACACTCGCCTGCATTATTAATGGACTTGCAAAAGTTTACACCCAAACGTGCTTGGATGAGTTATTTAGGCAGAGGAAAGAAGTGGCCCGAGTGCGGGTTTTACGGGCTAAATCTTAAAACAGATGCAGCACAAGAGTTTTTAGCAGAGTTTGAACGTGTGTACCAAGATGCTGAAAATGGAATATTCCAAATGGAAGAATGGCATGATAGTTATGTATTTGAAGAAGTAAGAAAAAAGATACAACACAAACATAGCCGAGTGCCGTTTTTTAACATAAGCGGTGATTTAATAAACGGCGAAGGACACCCAATGATTAACAGTGATTTAGGAAAATATTTTGATCACTTGAAAGGCGACAGAAAAGAAGTTGGGAAAAGCAACAAACCAAAAGACTTGAAAGTTAAACGCACTGAAAGTTATTGGCAGTAGTTGCGCATATGCCGCCAACAAGTTCCATTGCGCAGTTCATCAAATTTCCAGTGGAACATACTAATACGTTGTAGCCATGCTTCTCTGTCAAACTCTTTTGGGCTTTCTAATCTGTGGAAATCATCATGCGAAACATCACTACACTGACTGTTTGTACTATCGGTTATAAATGAGTGATACCCTTGTATAATAGGACCTACTACGCTACTACTGTTATGGTTAACCACTGCCCATGCTTTGTGCATGTCTTGTTCCAGCGGTGTGCCAAACTCACTTATTCGTACGCCTCTTATTTTTGCCAGTCGAGAAGTACGATGATTTAAATATTGATGTGCCGCTTTGTCGCCTGGGTGTGCTCTAACAACAATGGGCCTGTCGCTGTGTTTTCGAATACGATTAATAGTTTGTATTGCCCATTCTTGCACATCTAGCCCTTTCATGCTCCAACCACCGTTGCGTTGCATCATTAGAACAATAAACTTTCCTTTTTTAATAGTAGGTTGTAACTGTATGCCAGTGTCTCTACTAATAATATTCCATCTATTAGGATCAACGTGTGCATCGCAATATTCGCCAGTTGTAGGGAATATTCCATTAAAACTATATCGTAGATAGCCATGCGGATTAAGTTTATTAGCATATAAAAAAAGATTAGCATCGGCGCAGCAAACATGTTTATTTGTTTTAGCTTGATGATTAATAATGTCGTCTCTTAACTTTAAATGAGGAGTAGTTTTTTTATCATATACCCATCCTTGTATAACTCCAACATCAGAGTTTACTAAGTGTTCTCCATCATGTAGTATACCGGTATCGCCTGCTGCATTAACACCTTGTACAAAATGTTTTAATAACAATGTCTTTTGTTCATTGCTGTTTGCTCTTGGAACACTTTTAAGATAACTAACTACTTTCATTTAGTATTTCCCAGGCAATGCCTGTACGCATTTCTTTGGCTGTAAACTGACAATAACTTAGATGTGCAGCAAATGCAGTCATGTCGACAGGGTTAGGTATATACAAATCATTTATCTGAGATATTTCAGTATTACAAAACATTGTTGCTGAATTTTGTGCTAATGCTATTGCAGGAACACCGTAAAGTAATGCTTCAGTGGCCGCAATGCTATTATAAGTAACTACGCAATATGCATCCTCCATAGCCTGCTGAATAGTATTTGTACTAGTTCGATCGGTACGTGAAGGTTTTAGTCTAACTTCAATATCCATTGATGTATATTTTTTAATCTCTGCTATAGTTTCTTGCATCCATGTATCCAAGTTATATCCATTAAATACCATAACTTTTTCACTTGGTGGAACTATTAATATTTTTGATCCAGGGCGATGATTTCTATATCTCCATTTTAATAGACCGAGTCTATCGTGGTCTCTAGGAATACAAGGTCCAAGATTTTGCATAGCGTTTTTTGTAATTCGATGATAATCTTTTTTGACACCAGCTTGTATATATCCAGTATCAATAGTATAAAAATCAATATTATGTTGCTGACAGTACCTAATAGCTTTACGACTAGTGCCGCCTATGCCTCTACAAACTAATGGATTGGTAGTGCCTTTCTTAGCGTCCCATTCGCCAAGTTTGCCACCGCATCCAATAATAAATGATTCAAGATAAGGATCGTATTCAACACCTTTTTTTGATAAATCAAAATCTTCTGTATCTGGTGCTATTGCTTGTACTTTTCTGCCCATATTATTTTCCTTAACTTCTTTTAATATTTTATCCGGCTGGTATACTACTCTGTCAGGATCAACTATATCCTGTACTGTTGCATTAAAATAATCAATAAGATATTTTGGATAATCTAAGTCGTCTATTTTTCTATCTCTAAATCTTAAATCACCGATCTTTTTTTTTGACTTTCGATTATTTCTTCATGCATACGACTTTTTGCATTATACCATTCACTTGCATATTCGCAAGATTCATATTGTTTAAACCAAGGGCCACCTTCTGTGTAGTGTAAAAACTTTGGAGATCCATCCTCTGGTTCTTTGTACCATCCTACTAACCAGTTCCATTCGTGACTTAGTTCTCCAATTTCTGTATCGTCTAGCCAACTAAATCTATGAAAGTATGCTCCAGTTTTATGTACATTGTTTACTTGTTCGGCTGTTATACTTGCATTGCTAGGATGCCCACAGTTAATAAGCATCATACTACTCCAGTTTTTACGTGGATATATATGCTGAACTTGTCCGTCCATTTTTACAGTTTCTTTTGGAGTGTAATCATGTTGAGCGCACATCACAGCATATTTGTCATCAACTTGGTCAAACAATAGTTTAACATCTTCGAGAGCAACAAAGTCACAGTCAATAAACAATGCCCAACCTTTATACTCGGTTAAATGCGGAATAAGAAATCTTGTAAATGTAAATTCTGTACTTGCTAACGCATCTACTGGTCTAGTATATACTTTATGCTTACGAAGTTCTTTTTGCTTCAATGGTATAACTTCAACAGGAACACTAGCAAGTTGTTCAATACTGCTTTTACACACTTGGTATGCAATATCTTCTCTGCTATCCCAACCTACAAATATTTTTAATGGTTCAATAGGTTGATCTATTTTAATCTCTTCGCTCAATATCTTTCTCCGTTAATTCGTTACCTAACCATACTTCTATTACACGAACTGTCTTTTCGTCATTGTTAACTGCTTTATGCCAGCAAAGTGCAGGTATATCTAAACTGTGACCTTGGCCAACAACATATGTGTGCTTTTCTTCGCCGTCATACTGTAGTGTAATCTCTACATTACCTTCAACTACATGCCAATGTTCCGAACGTGTAAAATGCCGTTGGTCGCTTAATGCTTTACCTGCATCAAACTCTAGTTGTTTTACTTGCCAGCCATCGCCCTTGTCTAGCACAGTGTATCTGCCCCAAGCACGTTCTGTAGTAGGTTGGCTCCATTCTTTTAGTATCCAACTGCTACTGTTTTTCTTGTCCTCACCGCCAACACCAAATACAAATTCTACATCAGGATGATTGCCGTATGTTGCTTGTTCTGGTATGCTACCATCAACTCTATCGCCTCCGTTGGCGACAATCAACTTGCCTCTGTGTGTGGCAAGCAAATAACCAATAGCTTGTGTTGTGCCGCCTGTGTCGTCGTCTTTAACAAGTATAACTTCATCAACACAAGCAAGTTCTTTTACTATTGCAGCACGTTCGTGAAAAGGCATAAACGGCCTGCCTTTTTTATTCACAAGCCATGTATCGCTGTTTAATCCTACAACTAGTTTATCGCCCAACTGTTTTGCTGCTTTAAAATATTCAATATGACCGCTGTGAAGTGGGTCGAACCCGCCTGTAACTAATACTGTTTTCATAATAGTACTTATATGATAGTTTTATTCTGTTCTAAAAAAGTGGCATATGTTATTTGTTCGTAGTTAATATTTTTATTTACAAACCACGTTTCGTATATTTTTTCAGGTTCGTCATTTATGAATACTTGATCAACTGCAACTTTGTATCCATTGCTAACCATAAACTCTTTTGCAAGTAGATTATATTTGCTGCCTTCTTGATACTCATCGTGTTCAAATGTTATACAGTCAAATGTAACGCCTTGACTTATTACTCGTTGTAATGCTCGAAATGTATTTGCAGCAGGTTCGATATCACAGCTCAAATATCCTACATGCATATTCATATTATTTTCTTGTATTGCTTTTTGATAATCAAAAGTTAGTGCATTTTCAAAATAACATTTATTGTTTCTAGATTCTGCTTGCCAATCTGGTAAGTGTTTTTGTGAAAGCTCAATACTAAAACCTTGAAAGTTGTTGTTTTCTAACTCGTATGTGTTGTTAAACTTTACAGGTTTTTTGGCGCCGATTTCGATATAAGATTTTGTAGTGCATATGTTTAATGCAAATAAATCTTGACATGATTGAGAATAGGATTTCATTAACTTCTCATTCCATTGAATACTGTTTTCTTAAACTTTTCATTATCAGTATGCACACTGTTAATCAGTTCAAAGTCTAAGTTTAGTTGCTTTAATAAAGATGCTATTGCTTGTGTATCTTTAGGCAAGCACATACCACCATACCCTCTAAGATTGGGATTTACATCTAAATACATATCAGTAGCTTTGCCCGTTTTGATATAGGCATTTTTAATCGTAGTATAATCGCAATCTAACTTTTCACAAATTTCGTACATAACATTTGCAAATGTGACACGCAAAGCAGCGTACACATTGTTATAATATTTTAAAACTTCTGCTTCATTAGGCGTTAGGTGTTCTGTGTGTTCTGGTAACTCGCCGTGTGCTTTTACAAGTTTACGATACACCCAAATATCATGTGTGCCAATTGCAAGCAACTTATGATTGTTAATAAAATCTTCTGCTGCACAACGTTCACGTAAAAACTCTGGCACAAAACATATAGTAAGATTTCTATATGTATCTATCATGCGTTGTGTAAATCCTGGAACAACTGTACTACGTATTGCAATAATACCTTTGTAAGAATAAAGATTGAGTTCTTTTATTACTGATTCTAATATACTTGTATCACAACTTCCATCAGCAGCTTGAGGAGTAGGCACACATAGAAATGCTATTTCGGCATCCAAGACTTCGTTGATTGTTGTGTCAAGTTTTGTATCATGTGTAACTAGGTCATGTCCTAGCATACTAAACCCTGAATAATTGGCACTGCCTACCGCGCCCATACCTATAATACCTATCTTCATAATAAACTTTCCACTGTCTTTCTCAAACCGTCTTGCAAAGGTGTATAATCATCAAACTCTGTTAGCGTTCTAACAAGTGTTGTATCTGGGCAACGGCGTTTTGCACTACCAACAGGTCCAGGGCGTACTTCAAGTTTATCTGGATTGATACCCATTATGCCCATTATTAGTTTGGCTACTAGCTTTATTTTAACTTCGTATTGACTGCCAACGTTTACAGTTTTGTTGCTGTGATTGCGCACAAGTATATCTGTCATTTTTACAGCATCGTCTACATAACAGAAGCTACGGGTATCATCGCCTTTGATATAATATTCTCCTGCTTTACAACGTTCTACAAACTCGTTGATAAAATGATCTATCTGTCCTGGTCCATACACGTTAAAGTAGCGTATGATAAGATATTCCAATCCACTGTTTGCTACTAGGTTTTCGCCAAGAGCTTTCGGAATACTATAACTCCATCTTGGATTCGTAATGTCGTTAAACACAACTGGTACTTGCTCATCAGTTGGCACAGGGTAATAACCTTCATCTATTGCTCCGTTAAATATTTCACATGTACTTGCAAACACAAACTTGGTGTTTGTATCTCTATAACGTTCGATTAAGTTTATTGTAGGCAATGTATTATTAATCAATACATCAGTAGGCTGTTCATAAAATAGTCGAGTACCATTAGTTGCTGCAAGATGTACTACAACATCACAATCAGGCATTGAACTAGTTACACCAGAATACCTTAGGTTTTTAATATTTCCGTCTTTTTGATCATATGGAAATACTTCGCCAGTATCTTTTACATAGTTATAATAATGACTACCAATAAATCCTTTATGTCCTGTTAATACTATTTTCATTTCTTTTTCTTTGTTGCTTTAATAAAATAAACATCGCGTTGTTCTTTTCGTGTGCCTTTGTAATGACACATGTGATTTTTAAATGCTGAATCAAAGTGTCCTTTGCTAATACCTTTTGGACTAATACTCTGACCAACAATCTTGTTTTCTTTTTCTAGCTTTTCTAAGCAAGCATCAAATACATGACAATCTAACTGTGCAGGTAGATTGTATATTTCATCTGTATCATAATACCATTCCCATAAGTCAAAAAACTCAGCACTATTAGAACAGTCTAAGTTAAAACTTAACCAACCTGTTTCTGTGTATTTTCCGTCGCGGCCAAGATAGCTTACAAACTTATCATTGTCTAAGAAGCTACGCAAGTACTCTTCGTTAATAGGTGCAAGTATTTCGGTGTCAGCATCGAGCCAAATAAGTCTGTCAGTTTTAACTTTTCGACTAGCATCAATAATACAATAACTTTTGTAACTAAATCTTACAGCATCAGTATAAAACCCTTTGGTACCTTCTTTAACAGGTCTTCCACTATTGCGCTTTTTAAAACGTTTAAGTCCTTTAGATTCCTTTGAAAGAATATAGTTTTTCCATTTCTCAGTATCGTCAAATAAAGGTGTGTCAGTGTATACTAACACATTAACATTTTCATCTAAATATTTTTCCAAACTATTCATAAAATACTTGGCATATATTTCATAATGCTGATCGCCAAATGTTGTAACGATTGTTGTTTTTACATTACCATCCAAAAATATAATCCTTTCTTACATTTGTTATTTCACGAGCACCAAACGATTTTAAAAATAGACCAGCACATTCGTCAGTATCAGCTTGTTGTTCGCATACAATAATAGGTTTGTATTTTAGTATTGTATCCATTGCACCCTTGAGTACTTCAAGTTCGTGTCGCTCGCAGTCTATCTTTAATAGGCCAAACTTAGGAAGATTCAAATCGTCTAGTCGTTTGATATTAATACTACCTTGTCCTATATTGCTTACAAAACTTCCGCCAGTGTTTTCAGGATCGTATACCATTTCAACTAAATCGTTTACGTTTCCTAATGCATGTTTATGTATGTCTACGTTTAATCCTGCTACATTACTTTCTAAACAACTATACACTTGTTCAAGTGGCTCAAATGCTATTACACGTTTAAATCTTTCAGTAAGAGGTTTTGCCCATAATCCGACATTGGCTCCGATATCAATAGCAATATCAAAGTCTCTTACATATTTGTATGCTTCATCTCTTACATCATCTTGATATTGTGCAGGGCCGCCATTGTTAATACGTTTGGTAATCAATCTTTCAAAATGATTATCAGTATCAGGCATCCAATAGTTGTATACTTGTTTCATAATGTTGCATCTTCCATGCCTGCTACTCGTAACTTAACTACATTTGTAATCTGCCATTGCTTTTGATCAAGTGCTTTAAGTACACCTAACCACTTGTTACGTAGCAATGCAAACTCGTTAATAATCTTTTCGTAGTCGCATACATCTGTTTCGCCATCGACATATTTTTCTACATCACGACTACTTAATGCACGTTGATAGTTTTCTAGATACTTCTTAAAAAACGAGCTACGCAACTTGCGTAACTCGATATTTAAATATTCAAGAATAGCTTCAATCTCTTGAAGTTGATTGAACCGGTGTTCAACAATACCTGGCATCTCGGCAGCAGCACGTTCTACATTGCCTTTAAGTTTCACTTCAGAACGAGCTGTTACCAACTCGTTCTCAAAGTGTTGTATTGCGTTAGGTATTTCCGATATGTCTCGACTAACTTGACTATACCATCCCATTATTCATCCCATTCATCTTCATCATCTTCGCTCTGATCTAGTTCTAAATAATATTGAATAGCAGTATCAAGTCTTTTACTATTACCCATCATATCCTGTAACTGAACTTCGGACATTCCATAGTCAGCCAACATATCGACATAGCGTTCTGCTGCCATTTCAACATGTTTTTTATCTAGATATTCTTTAAACAAGTTCCACAAATCGGCTGCTATTTCTTCGTTCATATTACATTATTCCTCAACTAAGTTATCTTCGGTATTTACCAATTCAGCATCTTGAGCAGCCAGTTCTGCTTCTTCTGCTGCTCTAGCTGCGTCAGCTGCTAGTTTTGCAACTTGTGCTTCTTTAGCTGGTAAGTCTGCCATAACTTTGTCAAGTAGATCTCCTGTCCAACGTTTGCGGAATTCTAGAATAGGTTCACCAGTACTCATAACATATTCGTACCGATTGCCTTTCTTTTCTAGCAATCCTTTTGCGTCCATCAAGTCAAACATGCCCGAATACGGATCCATGCCTGTTTCATATGGAATCTCAACTTGTACACTTTCAAACGGTTTGTTGTAACGTGTTTTCATTACTTTACACGCTGCACGAATACCATGTACTTGTGATGTTTTGTTGCCGTCTGCGTCTACTTTAAGTTTAAGTTTCTTCATAGCAACAACCATAGAGCTTGCATACACAAAGCCCGAACCACCTGAGATCTTGTCATCTGGATCAAACATATCCTGTGATGCATAAGTGTGGTTAGTAACAACCATACCTACATTATATGAACCAAACATATTCACACAGTTAGTTACAAGTGCCTTTAGTGCCTTTGCCTTACGACCAAAGTCACCTTTCATATCACCCTTTTGGAACTGGTCCATTTCAGTTGGTGACATAAGCATACCAAGTGAGTCAACTACAAACAATACTTTAGGACGATCTTCTTCCGCCATTGCTTTGTAGTCTTCCATAAACGTACTAACTGTTTTAGCAACATCATCAATCATTGCCATGTTAAGTTTAAGAAGCTTGCTTTCGTCTGTGTCTACTTTTAGTGCTTGTAGCCATGTTTCGTCAAGTGCGTTTTCACTGTCAATCAGTACAACAAAAATGCCTTGCTGCTGTGCGTACTTAACAATGTTACCACTTACAATGTACGACTTGCCTGCGCCAGATTCGCCTGCGAACACTGACACTTTACCTAGAGGAATACCTTTTTGAAAGTCTCCACTTAGTAAGTAGTTGAGTGCAAAGTTGCCTGTACTAATCCAATCAGTTGGATCGTTAAAGCCTGCACTCATACCCGTAATAGATTTTGTCAACGAATTACGAAACTTCGTTGGATCGAATGACTTATTTGCCATGTATATCTCCTATTAAATGAATGAAGTAAAAGGGTTGCTGTGTAATAAAGCAACCCTTTTTAGTTGCTATTAACCTTGACGTGAACGGATCATTGCAAGGATGTCTTGCGCTCCGCCAGCTGCTGGTTCTGCTGCTGGTTCTGCTGCTGGTGTAGCAGGTTCTTGCCATCCAGTATCGGTTGTAGTTTCAGCTACTGGTGCAGGTGCAGGTGCTGGTGCTGCTGGAGCACTTTGACTTGTAGCAGTTGCTTGTGGGCTTGCTGCTTTTTGCGGATCGCCTGTACGTGCAGCCATACCACTTGGACGGAAGTAGTTACTCCAACGTTCTGCATCATATGCTTCGCCGTCTACTGACGCTTCAAACATTTCTGTTAGAATCTTAACACCAGCTTCATCTGGTTTTTTAGGAAGGAAGTCGTTGAGATTAAACAGTCCATGTGTATTTACTGCTCCCATCTCTGCATCACCTAGCGGGCGATCTCGACGTGCCCAGTTACTTGCACCATAATCAGCATAGCCACCTTTGGAACCTTTTGAAAGACGGAAGTCTACACCAGCAGTATAATCTGTTGGAAGTTCTTCCATATCTGGGTCCATCAGTGCTGCTTTAATAAGTTGGAAGATTTGTGGACCAATAATAAAGCGTCGAATAGGATTCTCTGGCAAATCTTCCTTTAGTGGATCTTCAGTTACAAACCCTTGGAAGATATAACTACGTTTTTTCCAATACTTACGACCCATGTCTTCAAGACTTGCGTCTTTAAACCAACCACGTACTTCTTGTAGGATTGGACATGACTCTCCGTACATTTCCATACACGGAACTTGTACCTGTACGGGGCGTGAATCTGTTTCGCCCTTAACTCCTGCAAAAGGAAGTTTGATCATCAAACGTTCTTTCCAAAAGAAAGTATTGTCTTGATCGCCATCTGGCAAAAAACGAATAGTTGCCTGTTCGCCTTCTTTCATGTTCCAAAATGGGTAAATCGCATTGTCACCGCCTGATGTACGGTTGCCGCTTGCGCCAGCTTCTTGTTCTTTGAGCTTTGCTCGAATTTCTGCTAATGATGCCATAGTGCCTTTTCTCCTATATGTTATGCCTATGTTAGAACAACCTATGTTGCTCTTGTGCCTTTAACGTGTAGCACAGTTTATATACTACACGTTTAGTTATGACTTGTCAACTAAAAAATGCCAAGTCTTTAAAGAGTTAGCTGATTATTTTAAACCAGCTAACTCTTGTATTCTTGTAAAATCTGCCATCTTGCGAGCCTGATATTTTTCATATACTTGACCTAGACGTTCTATGAACTGACTTGCTGGCTTGATATATCTATCACCATATGATTTTTCAACCATTGTTAACACAGCAGTTTCGCCTTTTGGAAATACGCCTTGTTGCCTATCGTAGTAACTTAGTATAAACTCGCCCAATGGTGTTTTTTGCTCTTTTTCTAGTTTTATCTTTTCGCCATCTGGTCCGTCGATTTCGTCGCCTTTGGTGTTGCCATTCATTTTAGCTTGACGTACAGCATTTGCGTATGCATTGCCTTCGTCTGTTTCTTGTTCGCCTTCTACTTGCGCACTAAAGTTATCTGCAAACTGTCCTAACAATTTATCAAATGCTGCATCAATTTGAGATTCATATGCTGCACCACCAATGCCACGTGTGCCGCCACTTGGACTTGCACCAATATCTACTGTGGGTGCTAACTTGTAAATAAATCCACCTTGCACAGGGCGTATTGTATAGTCTTCACCTTTTTCAAACTGTTTTTTAACCTGTCCAGGTTGTGCGGCTAGGGTTTCTTCAGCGGCTTGAATTGCTTGTGCTGGCGTATCGTAAACTTGTGGTCTTGCTTGCGGACGTATACTAGTTTTTGGAGCGGCCGGTTTTGCTTGCGGACGCATATTTGATGGATCCATTTCCATGTCGCCACGTGGCGGATACACATCTGCTTCTGCAATCAAATCATCAAAGTCCATTTCGTTTGCTTGTGTTGCTTCACCAACTAGTTTATAAATGTATGGAAATACATCCTTCAAATCTTCATTAAACTGTTTGATAGTAAGTTGATCAATCCAGTTACTAGCAACATCAGCAGGAACTTCAGATTCTTCTATAACTACAAATTCTTCAAGTGCTTCTTTGTACATTGTAGGTTTTTGTAATGTTTGTATTCTTTTCTTAACTGTAGTAATACGTTCGTTTACTGTACCCATGTGCTCTGCTAGGCTTTCTGCCATTACACTACTGCGACCCATATAAGTTTTGAACTTGCGGAGATTTGAAAGTTCTTCACTTAGGCTTGTAATGTGTTTACCAAAGTCATCATATGGATGTCCGCCTTCACTAACGTGAATAGCCATTGCTCTTGCACCACTAAGATGTTTAAACGGATATTTAAATCTTTCACCTTGTGCATTTTCAATAAAAAGAGATCCTATCTTTTTATTTCTACTTTCGCCTTCATTAATATCACCTGTATGTTTTATTGAAAGTTTAGCACTTCCAAACTTTTGAAAGCTGGTTTTGTGAGTGCCATACATTTTTGACTCTGCCATTTGTGTTTCTCCGCGATTTACTGCCATGCTTGCATAATCTCTTTTTGTAAAGTTAGTTCTGTTAATGTCTCTAACTTCAAAATTTAATAAACGTTTTTTTGAAAACATTCTCATTTGTTTTAAAAAGTTATACCACTCTTTGGTTTCTTCAGCACCAACTTCTTCTGTAAAGTCTTTGTTATACATTATAGTTACACCAGACTTTTCATCTAGTGAAACACTTACTTTACCTACATTAGTGTCTCTGCTTTTAAAATCAAACTCATAAAATCTTGCAAGACTAGGAGCACTTGTTACATTTCCTTCTGCATCACCGGTGGTAACGCTGGAATAACGTCCTCTAATCTCATTAAAAAGTTGTTCTGCTATTGTATCTAAATTTCTCATTGCATACTATTTATCAATAACTGCTACTAACAAAGATCGGCATTGGCATTTCATAATCCTCATCTGCTTCAATCTGATTAAATGTTTCGTACACTGTCGGATCCCAATCTTTCATCACACTCATAATTCTTAATGTTAATAATAAACTACTGACTAGATCGTCGTGGTGTCCGGGCTTTGCCTGAAAACTACTACCGGATGCAATAAATGCTTTTAGTTCACTAATCAAGGCTTTACTGTTTACAGTGAGTTTGTCATTCTCGACCATTGTTTTAAGTCTAGCACATGCTGTTGTTTTGCTGCTGTGTGTAGTGTTAAATCCTTTACGAAACTTTCTTACGTGTCCTTTTTTCATAGGCTCACTTATAAACAACCCCGGTATGTTTTCTTCGCCAAAGTCATTAATAACAAGCAAACATGCTTCACCTATGCCGTTATTTTCTACACTCCAATATATGTTGTTAGTAGCTCTTGTTTCGCTCTCGATATATTTGCATACATCAGCAAGTACTCTAACTTGTCCTGGTATAGCAGTAAGATTGTGTTGCCACTCTCCAACTTGTTCATATCCAGGAAGTTCAATGATTTGTATTGCAGCATAATCTCCACCGGTGCCCATGCTAGGATCAAGTGCTACTACATAAGATTTTTTTGGACTAGGTTTTTTATACCAACGCACTTGCCCCATATTAATGATAGGATTACACCCTGTCATTGTTGCTAGTTTAATGCTATGAATAAGAGTTTCATCAAAGATTAAAAACTCACAACCGTATTCACGTCTAAACTTTTCCTCGCCGATCCGTCCTATTTCTTCTTTTTTCCACTTTTCGTCTCTGTCTGGATGTTCGTGCCACTCGGCAATAAAACTGTGAAATCCGTTTATTCCTACATCTTGTTCGTTGCCATATTCGTCAAACTTTTGTTCTGCTTGTTTCCAAATAGTAGCAAACGTATCTTCGTCACTGTTAGGAGTGCTAGTAATAATAGCTCTACCACCTGTTGCCAGTGTAGGTGATATCGAAGTCCAAAACTCTTCAGCAATGTTAGGTTGTACGAATGCAAACTCGTCACAGTATAGCAGCGAGATACTCATACCACGTCCTGTATTACCTGTAGTTGTTTGACTTACAATACGACTTCCGTTTTCAAACTCTATACTACCTTTGTTGTAACTTGTAACACCTGCTCTAATATGATCTGGACAAGTTTCATACACAAAGCGTATGCGTGACATAATCTCTTGCGCACCTGTATACTTGTGAGCAGCAACAAGAATAGTTTGATCTGGATTAAACATAGCATACCATGCTAAGTAAATAGCAGCACATGTTGTCTTACCAGTTTGTCTTGGCATCATATTAATATTAAATCGATAGTTATGATAACTGTGCATTAATCCTAATTGATATTCATAAGGATCAAAGATTAATTTACCCAGTTTTGGATGCTGAATATACGCAAACTTGCGGGCAAAATGTAAATATCCTGTATCCGGATCCATGCAAGCTAGTAAGTCTGCAATTTGCTCTTCAGTAAATGTTTCTTTTCTATTCGCCTTTTTGATTAAGACGCCGTCTAATGATGCTGCCATATAATATTTATTCAAAAAAATAGCGCCCGAAGGCGCTATTGAGTTGGGGGAATATTTTGTTAATCTTCAGCTTTTGCTTTTTTCATTAGCATTTGTACAATCTCTTTATTCAACGCTGACTTCTTGATAACGTCTGCCATGTTGTTAGCAGCAAACCCACTGCCGCCAAACTCAGCTAATACTTCGCCAAGTCTTGAAAGTGCATTTGACATCATTAAACTAGTATCATCAGTTCCTTTCATGTTTGAACTCATGTCCATCATTTTGCGTCCAAGATTGTTGATGTCTTTGTGCTTGTTTTCAAAGTTGCTAGGCACATCATATTCTGCTACTTCTTCATCTTCATCTTCGCCGTCACGTTGTGCAATAGCTTGACTCATTGGTTCTGTTTTGTTGCCGTCTTTGTCTAAATCAGGAAAGTCTGGTTTTGTACCTTTTGATGCTTGTTTTTCAGCAAGTGCTTTTGTAAGCATTGCATGAATACTTTCTCTGGTATTCATTGGATTATCACCGCCTGCTGTTGCTGGATATGATCCTTTTTCTTTGTGTAAATCGTCGCCGCTTGGAATCATGTCACTTACATCGCCTGCATTTGATCTCATATATTCATCATCAGGTTCTGTAGTAGCATCGCCAAAGTCGCCATCATAATCTTCTTCTTCACTTGAAATCATTTTGATAGTATCTGACATAGATGGTTCTTCAGGTCCTTTCGATCCGCATCCGCCCATTGGCTGACTTGGTCCGTGCATTTTACCACATATCGGACATACGCCGTCATCTTGGTTAATATCGGTATCGTCGACTACTTTAGCATCTGCTCCTGCTAGTTGCATAATACGCATTAGTTCAGAAACTTCTGCTGCACTTTCGCCATTTACACTAATATTCATATTAGCTTCGTTTACTTTTTTCATATTAGTCTCCTGACTGTTCTTTACGAGCTGTCTCTAATTCTTTTAGTAGGTTCATTACTCTATCTTCACCAACTGATTCTTGTGCGCTTTCGCCTCCTAGTTCTTCAACTGTTAGCTTTGCAACGTATACGTCAGATGAAGTTTCTTCTTGATATAACTCTTGCGGCTCATTTGGATTACGTACAATAATATGACTTTGTTTAACACCGCAACATTGTCCAATGTACTCTTGAAGCACTTGTACTGTTGTTGGGTATGTACAACTTATTTCAAAGTATGTAGCTTCGCAATTTTCTAACTGTGGAAAATCTAATGGGCGCTCTTGTATCGGTGTTTTCTTACCAGCTGCAATCTGAGAGCATCCGTATTTTTGTAAACTGGTTTCAAGCATATCTTCAAAGTTTTCAGGTAGCTCACCAGCTACACCAATCTTAAATTCATATGTTTTTTTACTTTCAGTTAAATAATCAGCAAAGTTTTTCATTATTGTATCCTACATTATGTTACTATTTATCATTCTTCATGTCTTTTAACTTCTCTAAAAGACTATTACGATCTGAAACAACATAACCTTCACCGTTGACTATGCCGCCTTCGCCTCCTGGATTAGTGTCTCTGTCCATTTTTTCTTTTTTAAGTTGCAAGTCGATCATTTTTAGTTTCTTATCCATTTTTGCGACTTTAGCATCTAAACTTGTTTTCAACATTCCGCCAGCAACTTCAAATACTCTACTTGCATAACGACTTTCGACATTCATACCTAAGTCCATTAAATCATCATATGCTTCTAATGCACGTGATGCAATGTCTTCAAGTTCGTCATCTGCTTTTTGTCCAAGACCTTTTACAGCTGGTAATGCACTTGCAATCTTGTCAAACTCTGCTATATCGCGAAAAGTATCCTCTTGCTGAACAACAGCTTGCTTTTGTGCTTCTTGTTTGATATCTTCGTTGTCTGGAAGATTCAACATTTCCTCAAGTTTTTTTGTCATAATAGTTTTCCATTATATGCTACTATTATTTATCAAACAGTCGGTTGATAATTAAAATATTCTATTTCGTCGGCAAATCTATTAGATACTAGTTTAATAAACTCAGCAGTCATAAAGTCTTTTTTATTATATATTCCTACATGCACATTTCTTTCTAAAGGAATATAACAGTTAGACCATTTTTGTATTTTTTTAAAATCAGTGGATAATGTTTCATTTGAAAAAATATGTTCTACATCTTTTATATATTTTAATTGAGAGGTAACTCCGTTCATATTATTATCTAGACTATATTCAAGATAATATATTATTCCTTTGTTCCAAACTTCGAGCATTTTATTATAGTAATCAACTTTATAATTTTTTCTCAAACGTTGATCGCATTTAACTTTTTGAAAAACATACAAACTTATCAATCGATTAAACGTATTTCTTGTTATTGTAAAACTAGTGTCATACTGTTCTTGAATACTATCTAAAAACAAATGATCATTTCGAATAAATTGAAAACTAGAGTCTTTTAAATTTTTATACCACCATCTATAAACACTTGCTCCGCCAGTTTTAGGAATATGTACAAAAGCTACTTTCATTTTCTCTTACCTTGATGGAAAATATCTCCTTCGTTGACAACTCTAAATATCATTCCTTTTTGTTTACAATACGCTTTAGCGGCGCCCCACTTGGCTTGATTGACTACATAATGCAACTTGTTTACTTTACTATTTCCTAGTTGCTCTTTGAATGTATGATTTGCTGGTTTAACTTCAATAATTTCAACATGTTGTTTGCCTGTACGATCATTGTATACTAAAAAGAAGTCTGGAACATATATAGTATATTTTCCACTCAGTGGATTTCTATAAGGAATACGAACTGCTTCACTTGCCCACTTTGTTATATTTTCATTTGTATCACACATACGCATAAAAGCAAACTCCCAACTACTTCTATAAGTAGGAGTTCTACCGCCTATGTATTTTTCAGGGTTTTTTAATGTATACTTGCCTTGTGCAAAACGTGACATTATAATATAACATTTCTATTTTCGTATGTTACAACTTGATAATCACTTGTGTAGCCGAGAGCACTTACTTTGCTTCTATTGTTATTTAAAATAGCAGCTACTAGCTGACTGAGTTTTACTTCGTCTAATCCTTTTAAACTATCCAACAATTCAAATATATTTTTATTTTCAGATTTGGCTTGTTGTAACAGTACTGTAGTTATAGCAATAGCTGCACTTTCTTCAAACTTTCTTTTTTTAAAAAATCCCAACACACTATCAACTTCATTACTTGTGATCGATATTGATTTTGAAAAGTATCTATCAAAAAATGATTTTACTTCTGTTGCACTGTCCGTTGATTTATTAATACTTTTATCAGTTATACTACTCATTTAACCACCTATAATATCTTCAAGAATACTAGTAAATGCTGCACCTTGTAATGTTGGATCTACTCTGTAGTTATCAACAACTGCTTGTTGCAGTTGAGATTGCTGAACTGTGTTTAAGTTATCAAACAACTGTCCATTATCATTAAAAGAGTTTGCCGATCCTTGTGCTATTGCATAGTTTCGAAGTGCATTTCTAGCCAAGTCTCTTTGTTTAATAGTGCTAGTTCTCAACTCTCTCTCAGATATTTTTGGTTCTAACGCTGCATCAAGAAATGCTGTAGTTATAGCTGTTTGAGTTGAGTTTGTTGGAAAAAATGCATTGTTGTTGAACGGAACTCTATTATTTGTTGTAACTGGAGTAGTTGAAAATGTTGATCTTAGATTGCGTTGTTGTTCGCTATTAAAATCAGTTATTCCTATTGCTTCTAAAAATATATCAGTGAATACTTTTTTCCAACCTTCGTCTACTCCGGTTGTTTTGTTATCCGTTGACTCTGTACTAGTACTACTATATGGACTAGGTGATCTATCATAGTGTGCATTGTCTGCAAACCCTGCTGGCTCATCTAATCCTGTATATCCTCTATCATACAGTACAGTTTCATAATCAACACGCATGGTGTTTTTCATTACGCCTGACCCATCTGATTGATCTACTCTATCATGTTGCCATTCTCCTATGAGAGGATTCACAAGTGTAAAACTAGTAAAATGACTATCAGTGTTTTGATGATGAAGTTGGTGTATAGTTATGCTGTTAAAAAATGGATATGTTTTGCCTGCTCTGTTAAAACCATGTCTATAAGTATTTTGAGGCTCACTATCGTATAAGCCAGTTTGATATGCACGTGGACGAGTTCCTTGATCGGCATAGTTGCCGTCTTCATAATAATATCTATAATAGGCTTCCCATAGCAGTGTTGTTAGACCTGCTGCATCGTCATGAAATTCAATATTAACAGGATTGTAGTTTATTCTTGTTTGAACTACTTTTTTTCTATTGTATTGATTCATAGTTTCTGTATTAATAGTATATGTTGGCAAGTCAGCAGCTGATGCTAGTATATTAAACTCACGTTTGTTTAATAAGTTGCTAACATTGTTACCAAGTGATTGTAACGCTATTGGGTTTACATCTATTACAACATGATATAGGAATTTAACTTTAGGCGATAATCTAAAGTTATTGCGTCGATACAAGTTTGCAGCATGAGTAAAATCACCCATTATACCTTTGTTGGTATCAAAATTGCTAAAGTTATCAAAGTTTCTATTTAACGGCATAAAGTATTTATCTTATATTTAAACAGCGCACATAACAAATAAGGAGCCCAATGGGCTCCTTAGAAGTCAAGCAATCTCTTAAATGTTATTAAAGAGCGGCAGCGCCTGTGGCACCTGTGCCTGTTTCAGTATTTCGATCTTGGAAGTTGTTAGGCGTTCCAACACCTACATTAAGTTGTACAGCGTTGTCGTATTGAATATTAAGAGCTACTGTCATTGCATCATTTGCTGAGTAACTCATTGATCCGTAGTCAACACTTGTTAAATAGCAACCATACAGTTCCCAAGTTTCAAGTACAGCTGGAGTATTGGCGCCGTTGCCGCCGTCTAGTACTTCAATGCGTTGTGTAAACTTGTAGTCTTGTCCTGTAGCAGCACTAGACTGTTCAAAGAAATCAAACTGTTTCTGTAGTTGCTCGCCTACTGAACGTTGTACGTTTCCGTTAACATCGTCACGTAAATTCATTGTAACTGCTTGCCATTCGTGCTTGCCAGCCATATAAATTTTACTATTGTACACATCAATCGGTATTTGTTGGAATGATATGTTTGGACGGGTTGCATCAATAACCTGTTTTGTTAATTCAGTTGTGTTGCCGGTAATACCGAAGTTTTCCAATGTTACACGGAAACGGTATTGTAGTTTCGGCATTAGCAGACCCTGACTGCTTGCACTAGTATCGTTTGCTAACGGTACTGTTAAATTTAATAGAGTTGAGATTGCCATCTATGTTTCTCCTTATCACATGTATTTATCATTTGTAGGGGGATTTTATTTTCCCCCTACTTTAATGACTTATAACCCTGCGATTTCTCCTGTGTTTTTGATACGCAACGGTATGTAGATAAACTCTACTGCTTTGACTGGTTCAATAGCAATATCTACGTACAACTCGTTTCTATCAATTCTCGCTGGTGTGTTGTTTGATTCGTCACACACAACTAAGAAGTCATATAGAGCTCTTAGTCCCACTAGTTCAACCATTAAACTTTCTACCTGTGCTTTGATTTCATCACGTGTGATTTTATCATTTGGTTCAAATAGATATGGTTTTGTTAACTGATTCAACTGACTACGTAAGTACACTACAAGTCTTGCAACGTTGACTCTATCAAGAGCACTTGCATTTCTTGCACGAGTTTTTTGTCCAAATACAACTAGCCCAGCACCTGTTAAGAATGTGATAGGGTTGACGTTGTTTTGATACAATGTATCTCGTTGTCCTTCGTTTAGTGCTGATGCAACAAACTCGCCTTCGCCGTTGATGTAACCTGTTGAAGTTGCATTTGTAACTCCACCACGTCTTGTACCTGCTGGTGCAAACCATGGATACGCAACTTGGTCATTTAGTGCGAAAGTACGTAGTACCATATGACTTGACGGAACAACTACATTGTTGCCTGCATTATCACTAGTAAATCCACTTGGGTAATAAACACCCATGTACTCATCTCTACTTACAAGTCCGTTATCATTATCTTCAACAACTGTATTAACGTTGGTTGCCCATTCGTTAAGAGAAGTTGCATCTGGTGTTAAACGGAAAGGTGAATCACCGATAACAAATGCTGTTAGGCCTCTGTCATAGTTTAGTGTAATCATTTCTCCGATTAGCTCTGGATAACCTGGTGTTGCCATTAAGTTAAAGATGCGTGATTCGTTGTCGCGAATGTCCTGGTTTTCGTTTAGCATTGCTTGTAGTTTTTGTACTACAACTTTACGCTGTGCCTTACGTCCAAAACTACCTGAGCCATCTGCTTCATTAGCTGATTCAGTAACCCAACGATGCGGATAATATGCTGACATTGACTCGTCACCAAAACGTTCATTGTCTGCTGCTAAGTCTACATAGTTACGCTCAAAACGCTTAACATTAAAGCCACTTCTACGTAGATTCCAAAGTATCATGCCTTTTGGATATAGTGCTGGATCTGGACAATCTACATCTACAAAGTTACTAGTAATCAGATTAGCAATAGTACCTGCTGTACTACTGTTTGCACCTGCTGTGTTGTAACGTGCATCTGCAAATAGTACACCATTTTCAGTTGTTTGATCTGTTGTATCTAGTTCAACCCAACTGTTTAGTGTATTGTTCCAACGATAGATTCTTGGAAAGTTTTCAAGATCTGCTGTACTAATCCAAATATCGCCTGTTACAAGATTGCCACCGTCTGAACGATCTCCGTCTACTGGTTCACTTGCAGCAACAATCGGACCTTCTGGGTCTGGAGCATTTGCAGGTGTAGCATCGTAATATGGTGAATCGCTGTTTAAGTATCCAACCCATTTATCGCCATCATGTACCATGATATCAACTTCGTCAACTACACTGTTATACCATAATGCGCCGTCTGCTGCAAGAGCAGTTGGAGCATCATTACTTGCTGTATAAGTTAGTTCTTTCCAAAGTGTCGCAATGTATGCGTTTGACAATCCAGTTGGCGAATCGTAAAAGTTTGCAGTTCCTGATTTTGTTGAGTAGTTCCAAGCAGTAAATGCATCTGTTAATGGAGTATTTGCACCATCTACAAATCTAATGTCGCCGCCGATTGCATGTGTTATTACAACTCTGTTGCTTGAATCGACACTAGCAGTAACATTAACTAATCCTGCCGCGTTAATAGCTGCTGCCATTAAATCTGCATCTGATGTTGCACCTGTTGCAGTGAATGCAATATTTACTACTGTACTTAATGTTGCACTTCCTTTTACAGTCTCTTGAATAGTAAAATCGTTGCCGCCTGATGTAAATGTAGTACTATCAACTACACTACTAGTAATAGTTGTTGCACCTGTAGCATTACGCTTGTAAAGAGTGAAGTTGGCTAGATTTGTTGCACTTTCTGTAACATTTGCCATTGCATAAACATTAAGCGATGTTAGATTTGCACCACCACCTGTTTTATCTAATCCAACTAGTGCTGCCGAGTTTGAAGTATATATTGGTGTGCTTACTGCATCCCATAGTTCAGTTGAACCATTCCATACTTTTGTTTTCCAATCTGCGCCACTGTTTGGTGTAGTTGTTTTAACCCATACACTTCCTGTTGGACGAGATACAGAGTCTGCTGTTTTCCATTCTGGAACGCTTGTGTGAGCTGTTGCTTGATGTGCTGGAGGATAATATGTTCCAGCAGCAATACCTGCATCAGTTAGTGGTGTTCCTGTACCGTTACCAAGAACAATGTTTGAATGTGTTGCGCCAGTATTTTTAAATACTAATCTATTATCTACTGCCTCTGCTGTGATTCCAACTGCACCCAGTGCTATATTAATATCACTTACAGCTGAAGCAAGGCTAGTTCCTGTTAACGTAACTGTTACACTAAGACCTTCTGCAGATCCAATAGTGATAGTATCATTTACTGTAAATGTTGGAGTACCTGCTGTACCGGTTACTGAAGGCCAACTGCCTTTCCAATCTGCACTACCAACCTGTACCCAAGTACCTGAAGTATTTTTATACCATGTGCGGATAATAGTTGAAACTGCTACAACTGCGTAGTCGCCAATTGCGCCAACTGCACCTTTTGGAGCAAACGGAGATGATCCTGTAGTTTGTGTTGTATCAGTAATAACAGTTGGTGTTTTGTTAGTAAATGTTTGACCAACTTTGTTAGTTGCTGATTCAGCACTGCCGTTCCATTCAAAAACACCAAACTTTGTTACTTGAGTATCTAACCAGTAAGTTCCATTTGCCGGGTTTGCAGTTGTTGGCGTTGAACTAGCTGATATTGCTGTAAGGTCAATATCTGCTCTTACTACATACGCTCTGTTGCTTACGCCTAAATATGAATATGCTGCCTGTAACCCGTATTCATTTTGTTCTCCGCCATGAATAGGATTGTTGTTAGCATCTGTATAAAATGTAGGATCACCAAACGTATCTACTAGATCTCGCTGCGATGTTAGTAGGTATGGTTTACCTGCATTGGCTTTTTGAGTTCCTGGTGCAACACCAGTTCCTGCGCCGTTTAGTTTATTTTCGCCTGTTGCGACAAATATTATAGGTACTGTGCCCGGTTCTGCTGGAGTGTAAAAACTCTCATCAATAACGCTGACCTCTACACCTGGTGAAGTTAATGCCATTTTAAATTTCTCCTGTAAAGTGTTTCACTTACAACTATTTAGCAGATCGCCGGAGAAAAAGGCGGTTTTTAGGGGTTAAGTACGTATATAACTCATAAGTTCACCTACATTAAAATATAAATCGTCAAGACTTCCGTTGTTGTCAATAGTAAAATCAGCCATCCATTGTTCAAGGCTCATACTATTTCTACGTTCAGGAGGTAAGTAATCACTACGATCAACCCATATACAATAGTCGAACACACCTGTGTTTTTCATAGCGTGAAATTCTTTTTTATTTCGAAGCCCACAATAGATATCATAGGCTGCAAACATCTCTCTACCTAGAGTCGCTGCATCAGGAACATTATAATCGCAGATAGCATCATACCATTCTGCTCGGTGATTATGCCTGTCAGCGTAACACTGTTCTTCATTATCATATCCATACTTGTCCTTTAACTGATCGTAAATAAACAACTTGGAGCAAAACTGACTACTGCTCTCAAAACTATAACCATACGTATCTCTTAATATTTCGCACACAGTATCTTTACCGTGTCGGCCGTGGCCAATAACTAGTAACTTTTTCTTCATAAGTTTAATATAGCATATTATTTAGACTTTGTCAATATCCATTTTGAAAAAAGATCTGCCCAATCAATGTGTGCTTGTTCGAGAGGATGGTCTGATTCTTTTCCACGTTTGTATTTGTTTTTTGTTGCCCAGTTATGAAATCCAAGGCCATCTTCTTTGTGTACATTATTAGGAAGATCCAATCTTGCGATCATGTCTTGTAAAAACACATTGTCTTGATTTAATAACTCTGGTTCTATATCTTTAAATGCCGACGTAAAAAAATATTTAATATTATGATTCTCAAGCCAGTTTGTTAAATATTCAAGTTGCTGTAGTGGATAATATACATGGTTATCGTGCGTGTCACGTCTAGCATAAAACTCTACGTGTGTTCGTGTTAAATGTTCTGACGCCCACATTTGTCTTCTACTGTACAACATTTCATTTGAATAACCTCTAGTCTTACCGTCTCCGTCTGAAGGCAATGAAGTTAAAAATCTATCTTCGTGAGTTTTTATTTTTCTACCTGCAGGATATATACTAGGATATTCTCTGCGTAAAATACTTGTCCACATTACAACTACAACAATGTCTTCTGGTTTGTGTATTTTTAAATGGCGGCGAGTTTGATATATTACACGTCTAACTATACTGCCGTAATCTGCACCTGGCACAGCAGTATTATCAACTGTTGCATTGGGAAACATTTTTTCTTGAAGCAAGTTTGGCCATGCAGTATAGCTTATCTCGTAGCATATTCCTTTATGAATACGATCCCAACTTTCGTCTGCAAGTTCAGAGCCTGCTGTAAAACTACAACCTCCTGCTATTACTTTTTTGATATTAGTAAATCTGTTATCCAATTAAAAATCCGTAGCCAACACCACCTGCAACAGACATAGCTAAGTCGTTGTCAAGTTTTTCCATTTCTTGTTGAGCTTCGGCTTTAAGTGAATCACCGTTAAGTGTAGTGCCGCCACCAGGGCCAGCAATAGTAGCAAACTTACTACGTGCTTCACCTAACATATATTTACAGTTAGCAAGAGTATATTCCTTAATCCATTGAAATGCTTTGTAGTCTTTGTACAACTCAAAGTCAGGTCTATGATTATAACAATACAGCAATACTTCTTCCTCAGCTCTTGGTCTTGTTAATATAGTTAGTTTTTTTGTACTAGTGTTCCAAACAAATTCGATAAAACTACCGAACATTCTTCCTACTAGTTCTTGTTGTTGAGCAAAGAAATCGTATGTAGCAAGTCCGCCTATGCCGCTACCTGCCAACAAGTATGTGTTTGTATAAGCAAGGTTAAACGGTTCAAATGTTGTTCCGCCACTGTTGCCACCAAGTCTACTTCCTACACTACGTCTATGAACTTTACGTACCTCGATTATTTCATTAGGTAGTGTATATGCATTTACATCTTCGGTTAGTGCAAGAGTAATATAACTTTCTTCAACGCTGTTTTCGCTGCGTTGTCTATATCGTGCAGTTGCTTTTCCTAGTGCAGTTTCGTAGTGTATAGGATCTAGTTCTACATCTACCATTCCGCCACCTAGAAAGGCATTTACGTAATCAAATATTTCTTGTTTCTGTGTTGTAAGTTCGGCCATAGTTTGTCTCCACTAGTATTTATGCTAAATATACATATGCCAAGACTTAGTTTATACAGACCCGAGAAAACAAAAGATTATTCCTTCCTAGATGGTATTGTCTACGAACAGTTTACCGTTGGAGGGACTGATTTTAATATTCACAAGTATCTTGGTCCAAAGACCACATTGGCAGATGATGCAACAGTTGAACAGCCTGTATATGATGTTGTAAAAGAAACAAACATACAAGATTTATTATTTCTTGAAAACAGAGACAGAAAGTATGATGCTGATATATACACAATCAGAGGTCATTACAACTTGCAAGATCAAGACTTTGATTTGAGTCAGTTTGGATTGTTTTTACAAAACGATACATTGTTTATGACTATACATATTAATAGTAGTGTAAAAACACTAGGTAGAAAAATAATGCCAGGTGATGTAATAGAACTGCCGCACATGAAAGATGAATATGCTGCAAATGATTACAACATTGCACTAAAACGATTTTATGTAATAGACGAAGTTACTAGAGCAGCAGAAGGATTTAGTCAAACTTGGTATCCGCACTTGTATAGATTACGTGCAAAACAAATACTAGATTCACAAGAATACAAAGACATACTAGATCTTCCAGCAGAAGAAGGTAGTGCAAATACGCTTAGAGATGTACTTAGTACTTACGAAAAAGAAATGCAAATAAATGAAGCTATTATAGCGCAAGCAGAAGTTGATGTTCCTCTTAGTGGATATTCTACTATACAGTTCTACACACTACAACTGTCTGATTCAGGCGAAATTGAAATTGTAAGTACTGACTATGACAGTTTATTAGCTGATGATCAGATAACAGCTGACACTGTTTTTGTTACACCTGATGGAAATGGATATCAAGGATATTTAGTTGGCGATGGTATTCCTCCAAATGGAGCACCATACGGACAAGGTATTGGGTTTCCGGGTGCACCTGAAAATGGAGACTATTTTTTAAGAATTGATTTATCTCCTAATAGATTGTTTAGATATGACGGAAATAGCTGGCGCAAAATAGAAGATGCAGTAAGAACCACACTCACACAAACAAGTGGTCGCGATACTCTAAAAGGCACGTTTATAAACAACACAACAGTAAATAGTATTAGCGGAGAAGAGGTTGTTGAAAGACAGGCTCTAAGTAAAGCTCTTAGAGCAAAGGCAGGTGACTAATGCAATACTTTTATGATGGACAAATACGTAGATACATTACACAGATTGTAAGAGCATTTAGTAACTTTAGCTATCGTGACGGCGACGGTGATATCAAAGTAGTTCCGGTATTGTACGGAGATATTACAAGACAAGTTGGCAGTATTATTAGAGAAAACAGTGATAACAAACTACCAAGTGCTCCTCGAATGGGTGTGTATATTACTAGTTTGCAAATGGACAGATCGCGATTGAGTGATAGTAGTTATGTTAGTAAAATCAATCTTAGAGAAAAACAGTTTGATGAAAACACTAGTAGTTATATAGCACAACAAGCCAAGGGATATACAGTCGAACGATTGCATCCAACTCCTTACACACTGAGTGTTAATGTTGACGTATGGTCAACTAGTACTGATCAAAAACTACAAATACTTGAACAAATTTTTATGTTATTTAATCCAGACTTAGAGTTTCAAACATCTGACAACTATGTAGATTGGACTAGTTTAAGTGCATTGTATTTAGAAGATATTAACTTTAGTAGTAGAACTATTCCTGTAGGAACGCAAGATGACATTGATGTTGCTACACTAGGATTTACAGCACCAATATACATTTCGCCACCTAGTAAAGTTAAAAAACTAGGCATTATAACAGATATTATCACAGGTGTTTACAGTCAAGATGCTGGCACTATTAGTTTAGAAGGGTTTAATCCTCCTACTACATCGGATCAGGGTGTTGCAAGTGGTGTTACTGTATTACCAGATGGTACTGTTGTTAATGCAGGAAATGTTGGTATTACATCTACCTCAAGTGTAAGTAACACAGGATTAGATTTAAGCAATCCACTAGTTGTAAGTTATAGAGATTTTGATATTATAATTAATGACGACGAAGCCAAACTAGCTAAAAATAAAAAACTTCGATTAGGCGATATTAGTTGGTTAAATATTTTAGAAGCAGAGCTGCCGTCAAAATATCAACCCAACATAAGTCAAATAAGATTGCGCAGAGCAGAACTTAGTGGTGAAATAATTGGAACGTTTAATATCCCAAGCAATGATACTCATACAATGATTATCGATTGGGACGAGGACACATTGCCGGCTAACACTATTATAACAGGACCGTCTAAGACGGATGGAACTATTGATTATATTATTAATCCTATAACTTATAATCCTCAGACAGTAAAAACACCTGGTGTTAGATTATTATTATTAGGACCAATAGGTTATAAAGTTGAACGTAGTTTTAAAGCTACTACCAGTAGTAATAGAATAGATACTGATATAGACTTTACTATTACTACTAGCGAGTTGGCCGATAGAGCAGGAGATGAACGTGTTACAAGTTTTGAAGTATTTGTAAACGGAACACCAGTAGCAGCAACAAAGTCAAACATTGATGATAAGTTTATTATAAATCTAACTACAGCATACAGCATCGACGACAATATCTCGTATGTGCTCAATCTAAACGAAAAAGGTCCTGATGCTTGGAAAAATGCAGATAATACAGACTTTTCAGCTGATGCAAATGATATAGTTGAATGGGATGGATCTAAATGGGTTACTATTTGGAACTCTAGCAATGACAATGAAACTACATACGTTACTAATGTAACTACTGGGCAGCAGTTTTATTGGAACGGATATTATTGGCAAAGTGCAGTTGATGGTTATTATCCACGAGGAACTTGGACTATTACACTTTAAAATAAGTAGTTGTATGAACAAGATAATTTGCAGTGGTGCTTTATTTTATAGCCTTAAAACAAAACGATTTCTTTTTTTACATCGCACCAAAGGAAAAACAAAAAACCTTTGGGGATTAGTTGGTGGAACAAACGAAGGCATTGAAACACCTTGGGAAGGATTGCAAAGAGAAATAACTGAAGAAATAGGCAATCTTCCAAATATTAAAAAAACAATACCTTTAGAAACATTTATAAGCAGCGATAATCATTTTAGTTTTCACACATATCTTTGTGTAGTTGATAATGAATTTATTCCAGAATTAAATAATGAGCATGATGGCTACGCTTGGGTAACATTTGGAAAATGGCCAAAACCTTTACATCACGGGTTGAGTAATACACTACGAAGTAAAACCAATCAAAAGAAACTAGATACAGTTATACGGTTGGTAGATATAATATCTCAAACTGATTCTTAAGCCATTCAAAATCATTAATTTTTACTAGTTCATCTGGATTGTCTGCATTCATTTCGCCAAATGCTTTACCTGCTTTTGCTCCAGCAATAGCTGCTTTTCCAAAAGGTTTATCATCTCCTCTTGAGCACCATGCATCTAATCTAAAATCAGTTTCGTCATCTTTTTGTCTAGCAATAGTACGACTAGCAAGTTTACAACATTCTCTAAATCCACTACGCCATGCACTAAATGCATCTGTATTAAATGCTGTTGTATTACTCATTTTATCTACACCTTTAAACTTATCACTAATACTAGTAGTCATATCAGTTGTAGTTTCGTCAAGGTTTCTTGTTAATCGAGTGGGCAGAAGTTTGACGCCACCATACCCATACACTAGCCCGTTTACTGGATTATGACTTCTCCACACATGCACAGTATCTTTGCCGTCGATATCGTATGCAGGCACATAGTAATCAAACTCAAAGTCGTCTATTATTTCAGCATCGCCGTCAACAACCCAAAACATTTCTGTTTCAACTAACTCAGCAGCACGTTTATGAGCTGCATGAATTCCTTTGATATCCATTACTCGTTTTGCTCTTGGATACTTTTCTTTTAGTTCATAGTAGTTGTCGTCGGCATTTGGTTCGCCATTACTAATAAACACAATATCATACGGCTTTGGCATACTACCAACTTCGTCGTATTCTTTTTTGTTAACAAAAAATCTATAATCAATTTCTCGTTGACTAATATTCAACTGTTTACTAACTAATGCAATACCGTCATAAAACTCGCTATTTTTCCAAACATGATTTATTCTACGTTCATATTGATTATGATGACTGATATAAAAATTCCAGTTAAAATCTTCATTAGGTAAAAACGAATCGTTTACAATCCAAAACATGTCTGTGTTACAGTTTTCTTTTGCTTCTAAATAATCTTGATAATCGTTTACTGTATATGTTGGATATTGTTTTGGTGTACTTGCTACAACATCATATTCTTTCTTTTTTATAAGAAAGCGGTGTTCAATTTCTTTTTCACTTACTAATACATTTTTACTGTATAATACAATACCATCGTAGTTGTCGCCATTTAAAAATACGTGATTGATATTTCTATCAAATGTATTTTGATGACTAAAGTATAAACTAAAATCAAAATCTTTGTTTACATCAACGTCAGTAGGCACACCCCAAAACATTTCAGTGTCGGAGTTGTACAATGCATTTGTATAATCGTCATAGTTGTCAACTGTAAACTTTTTATATTTTTTTGGTTTACTTGCTACAACTACATGTTCTTTTTTATTAACATAAAATCTATGATCAAATTCTTTTTCAGATATAAGATCTATAGTATTTAATAATGCAATGCCATCATAATCAACACCATTTAAAAACACATGATTTGTTGATCGGTCAAAAGAATCTTGATTGTGGAAATAGTTGTCCCATTCAAAATCACTCAACGGATCTACGTCAAATGGGATTAGCCACATCATATCACTGCCGCAACTATGAAATGCACTCTTGTATTGCTCATAGTTTTCAACTATAAACTTTTCATAATCTTTTGGACCACTTGCTATAATGTCATGGTCAATTTTATGTTTTAGTTCTTTGTGTTCTATTTCTTCTTTGCTTACCAATGCTTGCTTACTAAACAAAAATACACCATCGTACTTGTTTCCGTTTAGCCAAGCATGATTAGATTTTTTTTCACTACTATGATGACTAATATAATAATCAAACTCAAACTTTTCGTCAATAACAATGTTGTCTGAATATCCCCAGAACATATCAGTTGTCGAAACTTCATTTGCGTACTTGTAATCTTCATAGTTGTTAATAACAAACTTATCATAGCATCGTGGATTACTTGCTAAAATTCTTACTTCTTTTTTATTAATAAAAAATCTATGTTTTATTTCTTTGTCTGTTAGCTCGCAGGATTTTGGACAAAGTACAATGCCATCTAGTGTGTCTATATCGCCATTGCCAAACACATGTGGAATATTAAAACTCCACTCGTCTGGCTTGTAGCTAAACTTAAATGTATCTCTTACTTCAGTATCATCGTACACTATCCAAAACATATCAGTAAAACTATTTTGTTTAGCTGTGTTTATGGAGTCAACTACCTGTACATCAAACCCTCTAGTTTCAAGATTCTTTAAAACTTTTGTATCTTCGCCAATGTAAAAAATATCAAACTTGTCTTTTCCTTTGTAAGGATCATAGTGTCCGCAAATATAAGCATGTTGATTTACAGTATATTCACCTTTTTTAGTCGGAACTAATCTAACTCTATTCCAGTCTTTGACTTTTCGGCTATTTTCAAATACATAAGGAAACGCATGTATACGAACTTCATCCTCAGCTTTTGGTTTAAAGAACCAAGGAAATGAACTATATGTTTCAATACTTTCGTCAACAACCCACACATAATCAGAATCGCAATCTAACTTCCAAACTTGTTCCAAATCTTCATAGTCGCTGGTTTTTACAACTGGATATTTTTCAAAAATATGATTCTTTAAAAAATCCTGTCCATTATGCACTGGTGTTCCAAATCTTTCAAATCTATCAATAGCTCTCATAGTATATTTGCCTTTATTCCAAAATGTGCAAGTTTGATACTTGCATCTATCCATACTTCATAACCGTGATGCATTGCTTGATTACAAAAGTATATATCCTCTCCGCTGAAAGTATCTAGTCGTTTGTTGTATTCGTGATCAAACCATGGCTTGGGTAGATCATTGTACACACTTGTTTTTGTAAGCATACATCCCATACCAACTGCCCATACTTTGTGCAATCCAAAACTAGCATCTAATCTAGTGTCAGTATTTTCACAATCAAGAAATGCTACTGTACGATACGGTGCATACCTAGTACTGTATTGACCTGCTACAATGTCTTTGTTGTGTGACAACAGAGTTTCAAAAACAGATGGCGGAAAATGCATATCGCTATCAAGCCATAAAATATGTGTAGCATTATTTTCTAATGCTTCTTTTACTAGTGCAGTTCGACTTTCAACAATCACACTACCACAAACAATATGCAGATCAAAATCAACATTTTGTTTTGTTAATCTATTTGTTAAATGACAAAGACTGCGAGCAAACACTGTATTTACTTGATCACGTGCAGGAACACAAATACTTAGTTTCATATTACAACATAGTTGATGGCATAGTTTCTTCGTTTAAATCTTTTTCGGCTGATACAGTGTATTCGTTCCATGTTCTTGCAGCACTTGTTGCAATCTTAACAGCTTCTTTAAAATCTTCTTTTGACAAACTAGCCATAGCCAGCATACTTTCAGGCTGTACTTTACCTAGTGTAAGTAAATCTGCACCTGCGGCTCTTCCTAACTTTTGAATCCAATGCAATCTATCATCATCATTTGGAATAACCATATCATCGATTGCAGCAAAAACTTTTTCGTGCAAATCTCCGTCAAGGTTAAGTGCTGTTGCTGCTTCTTTTTTACGTTCTTTGGTATATTCTTGTGCTAAGTCTACATTTAATACTTCGTATAATGTTTTCATTTTTTTTCCTTTTAACCTGGTATTGGGAAATAGTAGCCACCAAAACTAGAACTCATGCTAATAGTACTGCCTTGACTAATACCAATATAAACACCTAGTGTACCAATAGCAATAGTACTGTTGCCCGCACTAAAGTAGTTGCGGATTTGAGACATTGTTATTGTCGAGCCTGTTGCTGGTAATGCCATATTACTTCCTATTTCTCTCTATTAATATAACACATTATTTAAGCAGTGTCAAGTAAAGATAGCCACGCTTGTGGCTATCCTTTATATTATTTATCTAGTAGTTTTTCTACCATTGCACGGAGTTCTGCAATCTCTGCTGCTTGAGTATCAATCTGTGCTTGTTGCTCTTTGATTGCTTCGATTAACACAGGAGCAATACGTTCATACTTAACAGTTAAGTAATCTTCACCGCTTTTACTGTTGCCTTCGTCGTCTAAGTCAAATGGTGCAGGAGCAACTGCTTCTGGCAACACTGCTTGAACTTCTTGTGCAAGTAAACCAACTTCGCGCTTTTCTGTATCAACGTCAAGTCCCCATTTGTGACCTTCGTCTGTCCAGTTATAAAGCACACCATTCAATTCTTTGACTTTGTTAAGTGCATTTGGAATGTTTTCAATGTTGGTTTTAAGTCTAGCATCTGATGAGTACGCTGTAACTTCGCCTGGGAATAGTGTATTACCACTACCGTTTAAAATAGTTGCAGTTCTAGTTAGTGAAGTAAACACACCCGTATACTGTCTATGATAGTGTGGTTCTGTACCATCGTCTCCTGTTGCTATTTCTAAATAACCTGCGTTTGATCCAGTAGCAGCACCACCAAATCTCCACTGGTCGTTGTCACCCATTGTACCTTGTGTACCACGGAATGCTGTACCACTGTTTGAGAATACCTGTGTTGCAGTTGATTGATGAGCACCATTTGTTCTTAAGAACCCTGTGCTATCAATACCATCTAGTGTGTTGGCATTGTCAGCACTAATACCAGTTAGGCCCGCACCATTACCTGTGAATGCATTAGCAGTAATGTTGCCTGTGATGTTAATAGTACCTGCGCCACTTAGTGTGCCACTGAAGCTATCGTTTGCATTGCTACGTATAAAGGCACCGCTTGTTAGGCCATCAAGTAGATCAGCATCAAGTCCACTACCAGCACCGTCGTTGCCACTGTGCCAGACAGTATAGTCGGTTGATCCATTTTGGAATATTAATCCACTTGTGCCGCCATCTATTTCGAGTGCAGTATTAGCACCTTCGTTTTTGATGTATATACTATCGTCACTGTCTCTATACTGCATGTAAGCACGTCTAGTGGTCGATTGATACCAACTAATATAAGGATTACCAGTAGCAGAGGTATCTTGCAAGCGAATCATTTCATCACCAGCGTGTGACATTGTTAGCAAGCCACCCATTGTATCAGCAACATTACTACGTAAGAAGTTTGCACTATCGATACCGTCTAGCGTATCAGCATTAACATTTGTTAAGCCACTACCATTACCAGTAAATGTACTTGTACCAATGTTGATGTTGCCAAATGTTGTTGTTATTTCACCTGCACCAAGTGCGCCAGTACCAGTCAAGTTACTGTATGTACCAGTAACTCTTGCGTTTGGAACAGTTCCTGTAGCTAAGTTACTTGCACTCAAGTTTTGAATGCCGCCACCGCTTGCTGTATTAAGTGATCCAGCATATATTGCTCCAACAACACCTAGGCCGCCGCCGACTCTAACTGCACCAGTTGTTGTGTTTGTTGCGCCGCTAGTATTAGTAAATGTCTTAACACCAGCCATACTTTGATTGCCGCCGAGTCTGCTACCACTTACAGTACCACTACTCAAGTTACTTGCATTTAGTGTTGTTAATCCACTACCATTACCAGTAAATGTGCTTGTACCAATATTAATATTACCAAAACCACTAGTAATACTACCACTGTTTAGAGCGCCTGTTCCTGTGATTTGTGCTTGGTGTTGTGTAATGCTCGAAGCAGCAATACGTGCATCTGCTACAGTACCACTACTCAAGTTACTTGCATTTAGTGTTGTTAAACCGCTACCATTACCTGAGAATATGCCGCCGATATTAATATTTCCAAATCCATTAGTAATACTACCTGCATTTAGAATACCAACACCAGTAATACTCAACTGGTGCTGTGTTACGCCAGATACTGCAATACGTGCATCCGGTATAGTACCACTAGTTAGGAAAGCAGCACTCATATCACCAATAAAGTTATCTGCACGTATATCTTTGTTTACATACAACCCGCCTGTGATTTTAACTGCTGCACTGCCACCTGCAAATGTTGCACCGGTTGCATTTGTACCATCAGTAAATGTTACTAGATTGTTTGAAGCTAGTGTAGTAAATGCACCACTACTTGGAGTTATGTTACCAATCGGAGTATTGTTAATAGCACTAACAAACAAATCACCATCAATATACATATCAGTATTTGTACGTAAATCCATACGTACAACCATTTCGCCTAAAGCACCTGCTAAATCTGCTGCTGCTTTAGTTTCACCAACTACAATCTCAGTTGCTGCTTGAGCAAATGCTAGTGTTGTAGCATTATCTTTGAGTAAGTTAAATGTACCTGTTTCATCTGTATCAAGCGTTGTACCATTTACAAACAAGTTGCCTGATAAGTTAACATTTGTATTTCTAATGTTAAAGTTGCCTGATGTAGCACCTGCTGTAACTGTTGTTGCTGCTCCACCTACATTAAGTGTAGTTGCAGTTGCGTTGATTAGGTTAAAAGTTGCTGCGTTTGTAGTTATATCTCCACCATCAACATTAACATCTAGGTCTACATCTAAGTTGTTGTGTATAGTTGTAGTACCTGTTGCTGCGCCTATCTCAACACTAGTAGCGTCACCGCCCATGTTTATTGATGTTGCAGTTGTGTCAAACAGTGCCATTGTAGCACTTGCAGCATTAATACCAGTAGTAAAACTTGGCGATGTAGCAAATGTTGCTGCGCCAGATCCTGTTTCGTCACTTAGTACACCACGCAGTTGCGCACTTGTAGTTGCTGCAAACTGACTTAATGGATTTCCTGTAATAGCAAGTGTACCGCTTGTTGGCAATGTTACACTGGTGTTTCCAGTTGTTGTTAATCCTAATGTATGAGCACCAGTATGTGTAAAGTTGCCGCCAATAGTAATAGTACTGCCGCCGTTGTTTACACCAGTGCCGCCGTAAGTACTGTTGATAACACTACCTTGCCATACACCTGTTCCTATAGTTCCTAATGTTTGTAAACTACTGTTGACAACTGCGCTGCCGAGTGTTGTACTGTTAAGAACACTTGCATCGTTGATGTAATATGCTTTACCACTTGCTAGGTTAAAGTCTTCACTCGAATCCCAACTTGTATTTGCATTATCCCAAGTTAGTGTTGCGTTAGCACCATCAACTGTAATACCAGCACCGTTTGCTGCTGCACCACTTGCTGCACCACTTGCTACAACAATGTTAAGATCGTCTACAGTTAGTGTTGTACTGTTAATAGTTGTAGTATCGCCATTAACTGTTAGATCACCTGTAACAACAAGATCGTGTCCAATAGTAGTTGTTCCGCCACCGTCACCACCTGTACCAATATTAACTGTTGTTGCTGCTGCGCCTACATTCAATGTTGTTGGTGTTGCAAATGCATTAAATGTTGTTTCAGTAGAATCTAAGTCTCCACCATTAATATCAACATCGTGTGCAAAGGTGGTTTTACCTGTAGCTGCACCTACATTGATTGCTGTTGCATCGCCGCCCATGTTAATAGTTGTAGCAGTATCATTTAGTAGAGCAACAGTTGTTTCACTTGTGCTTAATGTAGCGTCAACTTCAACTTCACCAGTGAATGTTGCTTTACCACTTGTATCAATAGTTAAACGAGTTTGAACTGTGTGTTCAATGTCACTTGATGTTGAAACTTCACCAGTTTTAATGATTACATCGCCGCCGGTTGCATTACCTGTTCCGGAACCGCCTTCAATAGTAATGGCTCCGCCTGCAACATTGTTTCCAATACCGCTTGTACCTTTGATTGTAGAACTAGTTGGTGTTTCACTTGCTTCGGCATTGCCAAATACAACAGTACTATTTCTAATAATCATGTTATTACCAATGTTTATTGTACCTTGTACAACGTCCAATGGATCAGATGTAACATTTAAATCTGTTCTAATAGTAAACGAAGTTGCGTTTTCAGTTGCACCAATAACTGGCCAACTACCATCTAAGTTTGTTACTGCACTACTTGCAATATTAATAGTATCGCCAACTAGTACACCTAATGTTTTAGGAGTATAAGTAAATGATAGTGTAGTTGAGTTTGTAATAGTACCTGTTGTTTCTGTACTTAAATATATGTACTCATCAGTAACACCACTAACTGTTGTGTTTGATGGAATACTGCCACTACCAGTAACCAACATACCTGCTAAGATAGTTGATGTATCACTCATCGGAACTTCTTTTTCGCCGTTGGCTGTAACTCCATTTGTATTTACAGTAACACTTCCAAGGTTAACTACTACATCCTGTGAAATAGTTGCTTCATAACCGTCAACAAATGTTAACAAGTTACGTGTTGAAGTTGCATTACCTATTTTAATATTAGTAGCAGCGCCGCCTATTTCTAAGCTAGTAACGTTTGCATTGTAAACACTACCACTACCAATACTCGATGAGTTAAGCGAAGCGTTACCAACGTCAAGTCCTTCTGATAGATCAAGTGCTGTACCCCATTCCGGTGTTACACCATTTGATTTTAAGAAACTGTTGTTTCTACCAATGTTGAGCGTGTTTAAACTACCTGTGGTTTGTGCATATATCATGTCGCCAATTGCGTATGTGCTAATGTTTGTACCACCTCTTGCAACTGGAACAAGACTTGTTAAGTTAGCAGGATTTAGGAAATATGCACTATCAAGTCCATCTAGCGTACCTGCATCAACTACACCGTCTTTGATAAACACCTGTCCGCTGCCATCACTAGGAACGTCAAACTGCGTTTGTAAAAATCTACTAACACCTAATGTAGAAAAGGTACCCAGAGGATCAAGGTCTACGTTAGCAATACCAATCTGTACCGGATCGCCGTAGAACTCGCCGCCGACGCTACTACCTGTTAGTGTAATAGGGTTATCTGTTGTGTTTTGTTTTTTAAGTGTTTGTACAACATTTTTATAAGAACTATCACCAAACAATGCTGTTTCACTGTTTGGCACACCACTTGCGCCAAGTCTACTTGGACTAATAGTACCTGAAATAATATTTTCAGCATCAATGTTTGTAACAGCAAGTGTGTTCCAGTTAGCAAGTAATCTACTAGAAGTATTAATAACTGCATTAACTTGTACGTTGTTTTTAATAACGTTTGCACTACCTACACCAATACCGTCGATAAGTTTTGGGTTAGTTACTAGATCGTTGATACTACTCAATGCGTCACTACGTAATGCATGAAGTGTAAAGCTGTTGAGTGTTACAGATCCTATAAAGAATCTACTTCCTGATGTTACTGCTTCTGCATTAACACTAAACAGTTCATTCGACGAACTACCATCTGATAGTGATTCAAATCTAACAGCATTACCAGTTGAAAACCCGTGTGCTTGTACTATAATACTATTATCAATTATATTAACTGTTCTTCTTGTGAGTGTGTGGGCATTGTTAGCAGGAGTGCTTGTAAAATCAATTTGATTTATTAATGCAAATCCTGAATATAATTCAAATGTATCTGCGTCAATCTTTTTAGCGTAATAAACCAATCCGTTTACTAGGCCTCCAATTGCAACATTACCATTGGTATTATAGGTTACAGGGTCGCCGTTTTCAAATCCATGATTTGTTACAATAATACGAGAATCGGTATAGTTGACAGATCCGCCACTACCGCTAACACCAGCTAGGAAGTTGTTTTCAATAAAGTCGTCTAAGTTGATTATTTTACCGTTTTGTGTTGCAGTGTTGTCTTCAACAAAGTCAATACTCGATGAACTAGCAACGTAAAGCTCGCCACCTAATATATTAACATATGCACGTTTTTCAAAACTTGTAACTTCAATTTCAAAACCACTACCTGTTCCGCCAATGCTTGATGCAGCAACACTAAGTAGATCGCCGGTATCATAACCAGTACCGCCAGTTTTAATATCAACGTCAGTAACCTGTCCTGCTGTTACAGTAATGTCTGCTGTTGCGCCTGAGCCCGATCCTGAGTTGTTTGTAAATGCTACGTCTGAATATACTTTTGTTCCGTTGGTTGGAGTATACAAACTGCCGCCTGTAATAGAACCGTTATCTACACCTGTTAGTATACCATAGCGTACTTCTGTTACAGCACCCTGAGCGTTTCCGTCAGCTGATGTAACAATAGTACGTGCAGTACCTGCTATTGTTTTTGAAGCTTCATTATCGCCAGTGTTGGCAATAGTAAATGATGTTGCTGTTGGTGTGCTTAACACAAGTGTATTTTCATCGTATGTTGTATCATCTGGAACTAAAACTTGTACATTGTTATCAACTTGTAAGTTGTGAGCACCGCTTGTTGTGATTGTAGCAATGTTGCTTGTACGTTCAACATCTGTAATAACTGCACTAGTAAATGTATAGTCGACGTCTGGATCAAGAACCAAATACTGACTGCTGTTTGAACTACGTAAGAAGAAGTTGTCAACAATCTCTGACACTGCACCTTTTGCAGTTGGGCGTACTCCAGAATCAACTCCATTAACAAACAAGTTTGGTGCTGTTCCACTTACATCCCAAGGATCGCCTGTACTATCATCTTCAGTGTTCCACGCTCCTGGAACACTAGCAATAAGTATGTTTCCGCTCGATGCATAAGAACCTTTTGCATATGCAATAGCGTCGGCAATGCCGGGTTGTGTAATCACATCACCGTTAGTAACATTTGTAATATTTCCACTAAGTGTAAGTTCAACTTGCTCGTAGTTTTCTGTAGCAATGTCACCAGCTTTTAGATCTATTGCCGGAATATCATCAACTTGTTCTAGTCTTGATAGGTAGCCTTGTGTGTTTGTGTTGGTAAACTGACGTGTTGCCGGAATCAAATCTCCGTTTAACTGACCGTTGGTATTAAGCTGAACAATAGCACCCGGAACGGCAGCTGTACTAACTGATTTGTCAACAAATCCGCCTAGTCTGTTGTTAATAAACGAACGTACTGCTAACTGTGTGACCATACGTGCATCACTTGGTCCGCCAAGTTCGTCGTCGCCTAAGTTAACACTGGTTGAGATTTCTTCAATAGCAACGTCACTCAAACTCAAACGCAAAGCATCGAGCTCGTCCACCTGAACTTTGTTTCTAAATGTAATGTTACCTGTTCTGTTGAACGCTGTAATAAAGTCACCAACTTTAAAGTCACCAAGTTCGTTTGTACCTGATGAGTAAACACGTCCTGGAAGTTCTTCAAACTGTTCAAACTCACTTCTTGTGTTACCACCGTTTTGTGGAAGTGCGTTGTAGTCAACACCCGAACCTGCGTATTCCCAAGTATGAGAAGAACTGTTAACAATCGACGGTCTGTGGAACCAAAGTTGTTTCTCAGGCAAGTTAACAGTGTTTGTTAAACTACTGCTACCGTCAGTAGCAGTAATCGAGAATGTTGCAGTACCTAAACCTAACTTTGTAGCTGCTTCGTTAACACCAATGGTTGAGTTTGGCGAACTAGCATGGTCTTCTGCAATAATACTTGTTTCGTCGAACTGTACTCTAAGCACACTAGAACCAACTGCAACTTGTTCAATACTTACAACTAGTCTACGCTCTCTTGGTTCCCATTTTGTAACAATAGCACTGTTATTATTAACACCAGTTGTACCTGTAATAGTTCTACCAGGCACAAACTCATAACTTTCAGCTCCTGATTCTAGTATTAGTGTTTGATATGTTGTATGAGAACTTATAATTTCTTCAACAAAGAATTCAATAACGTTTGAGAAGAACTTGTGAGTGTTTGAACCTGCTTCAATAAGATTAACATCAAAATCTCCTGATTCGTCAAATGTTAAACTAAATTCGTCATCATTAATGATTTTAATATAATAAGTCTGTTCTGCATCAAGTCCTTTAATAGGAGGATTGCCATCTGGATCATATATAACTTTTTGACCATTTGAGAATCCGTGATCTACAATTGTAATAACATCTGCTAAAACATTAACGGCTGTAGCAGCATCAAATGTAGTTTCAGTTGGTGTAAGTTTGAAGTCGTTTGTAATATCGCCTTCACTGCTCACTTCAGTTGGATCTGGAAGGTCGTCTGGATCATTAATAATAGTTTTTACAACATCAAACTTTGCACTTGCAAAATCTTGTACGGCTGCACTAACTCCAGTAAGATATGCTAATGTTTCTGTCTTTGCTTGCTCAATAGCAGCAATAGTTTGTAGTTCTTGACCACTAATACTAATACGCGAACTATCTTGTAAGTTTTGTGTATAATAAGCCAAGCCAGCACTACGTGAATATCTGTTGCCTGTATCCCAAACATCGTTGGCTACTGCTTCGACAATAAGTTGTGTGTCTCTATTACATTTTGATTGATTATAATCAAAGTTATACCAAATATTTGCTTGTATTTGTTCGTTAATAAACTGAGTAACATTCTGTGCAATATTGATTTGACCTGTGATTCCTAGTTCATTGAAGTCTGCTTGTAGTGCTGCACCAGTCCAAGTTATATCTGGCTCAACTCTAGTTGGCTCTGTAGCACCATTACTAGTTAAATAAGCAATGATTTCGTCTAGTCTAGCTGCTGCATAATCAGCTGCCGCTTCACTACCTGCTGTACCTGATACATCTTGTGTTTCTGTATTTCCTGCGGTTACAACAACTGTTTGTTCTTGTATAACTTGTTTTATTATTTCTTTTAGTCTACCATAAGCAGCAATAGTTTCCTCTTGCTGTCCAGCACCGTATTGTGCTACACCGTCGATAAAATATGCTAATGCTGCAACTAATGTTTGTAAGTTTCCGCCATATGTTAAATCATAAGATAACGCATCAACAATAAGTCCGGTATCTCTTTCACATTTTGATTCATTATATGCAAACCCTGGTACAAACGGTGAGTTTCCTGCGGCTATTTCTGCATTTAACCAAGCAGTAAGTTCGCTTTGTAAAAATGTTTTGTTTGCATTTATTTGTAATACTGCATTTTCAAAACCTGCATCACTAGCGTTATCTGTGCCGCCTGTTGGCAATGGACGAGAATATGCGGCTGCAACACTATCGCCGGGCACAGTATTTGCATCGCCGTTGGTTACAATATCAATAATCTCGTCCCAAAGTACATTAGCTCTACTTGTTGCTGTAGCATCAGTAAGTGCATTTGCAGTAAGTGCTTTAGCTTGTGCAAATGCTGCAATGTGTTGATCTTTTTGGGCAGCAAATACATTGCCTGCAAACGATCCGCTAAAATATCTTAGTGCAGCACTAACACTTCTGTGATTACTATTAAACAAGAAATCATAACGTACAGCATCAATCAATCTCTGAACATCGCGTCTGCATTTGTCTTCGTTATATGTAAATCCTGCCCATATGCTCGGCGAAGCTGCTGCAACTTGTGCATTAATCCAAGTTACCACATCATTAGCAATAATATCTTTGTTGAGTTTTAGTAAGTCGTGTGCTGTTTTATAATCTGGATCTCTAAAACGTAATACAAATTCTTCAACTGGTGTATCACGATTGATACCAGCAATCGTAATAGTTTGCTTTCCTTCACTTTGACCTGTTGATGTTACAAACGCTCTATCAAATTGGAACGCTTTAGGCGAATACCCACTACTTCTCAACGCATACAAACCAAAGTTTGTAGCGGAGTTGGTAATAGAACAGTAGCCGCCACTTTGTGTATAAACACCATTTAGTAGGAAGATTTCAAAACAAGACACGATCTGTGCATAAGCATCATTGGTTAGACGCCAAGCAGTACCACCAAACGAGAGAATAGTAAATGCGTTGGCAACCATCGATTTACCTTGCTCAGGTATTGCACCAACTACTGGATTCTCAGCTTCGATTTGATTAACCGGAACGTTTGGAGATTCAACTTTTGAACCGTCAATTTTAGCACCGTTCATTCCTAAGAATGAAATAATCGAGGCGTTCTGAATATACGGTGAAGTTGTAATAGTTGGTTTTGTGTTTGGCAAGTTTGGATAACTTGCACGATCAGGAACATCAGTTGCTGTTGGATCATCAAAGGCAACAGCATAGTCAGCTGTAATAAGTGGAACAAAGTTTGAGTCAACACCGTCACGGAATGTAAATTCACCAAAATAACAAGCGTTACGAACACGTAGCATGTCCAAGTTAGCATTCTTAGGACGAATAATACAACCACGCAAACCGTCACCTTTGATAACTGTGTTGTCTGGAACAATAATAGGATTGTCTTCTGTATAGTCGCCAACAGCAACTTTGATGTTAATACGTTTAAAGTTAACAGTGCCATCAGCGTTGTATACTTGTGCGGAGGCTAGTTGACAAGCACGTTTAACTGTTTTAACTGGAGCACTTTGACCGTCATTTGCATCATCGCCTTGTTCTTGAGATACGTAAATGACATTTCCGCCGAAGATATCAGCGTCATTAAAGAATAAGTTACCAGAAGCATCAACTGACATTAGCTGACCAATAGTACCCGAAGTTGGAGGCAGGGTTAGTTGATAGCCAGCGTCTAATGTATTTGGTGCTTTAATACTAACACCATCTTCACCAGAAGCAGTAAGTTCTCTAAATGTTAAAACACCTGCATCTTCAATATCAACATTATCTTTAATATTAAATCCAGCATTTGTAATGGTCATCTTGTCAACATCATTAACTGTCATTGTGATTGCTGCTTCTGTACTGTCAGCTAAATCGTCAATTTTAATTTCTGAGTTGCCTTCAAAAATACGTTTAGTAATATCTTGAACTGTATTATCGTCACGTAGTAAATATACTTTACCGTCTGCTGTGTTTAATGCTAGTTCGCCGCTTTGAAGTTGTGCTATAGTTGGTTTCTTACCAGCGACCGCACTTCGTTTGTGTCTAATTGTTGTTGCCATTTGCAACTGCCTCCTATTTAGGTACGGGTCAGGTCCAAAGACGCCCATTGTAAAACGATAGAAATCGCTACTAACTTATTTATCAAGTTTAAAAAATGGTTACTGTATTCGTAAAAAAAGGGCCATTTAAGGCCCTTTAGTTTTAGTTTTTATTGTTTTCAGTAAACTTAGAATGCGCCACCATCTATAGTATCTGTCCAAACTGGTGTATTATCGCCGCTGCCGACTACTGTTAGTACTTGGAACGATTCGCTAGTATCACTTGTGCCTGCTGCATCAGTTACTTGAACATCTGTATCTGCATTACCATAAAGTATACCATCTGTGGTAAATGTGCTTACACCTGTACCACCATGTGCAACTGCTAGATCATTAGTTAAACTTACTGTTCCAGTTACATGGAAGTCATGATTTACAGTTAATGTACCTGTAGCATCACCAATACTAATAGTTGTTGCTGCGCCACCAAAGTTGATAGTTGTAGCAGTATCATTTAACAAGTTAAATGTTGTTTGATTTGTGCTCAACACATCGTTGTTGATTGCTAAGTCTGTTGTAAAGGTTGATATATCTTCACTTAAACGTAGTTTCTCAACACCAGATGTTCCACCGATCATAGTGCTAAACACCATATCAAAGTCTTCTTGCAGTCCGGTGATATCTTGTGCTATAACATCAATCTGACCTGATGTTTCAAAATTATCATTTGCTGTTTCAAGTTCAAACTTAATACCTGTACCACTTCCTGCTACCGGAGTACCACTTATACTATGATGTGCAAAAGTCATAGGATACACAATATCATCTGCTGCACTATCTGGTGCATTAGTTATAAGTTTTAATCCATCTTGTGCAAGTAATGTGTTTGCTCTAATATCAACAGTATCTGTTGCTAAGTTAGTAAGTTGTAATACACCACTGTTGTTGCCACCGATGTACTTTTGTACATGTAGTTCTTCACCTATACCAACACCACCTGCAACAACAACTGCACCACTTTGATAAGTCTGACTTGGCGTTGTGTTGTTGAACGTTGTTATTACACTACTATCAATGTTAAAGTATGAGTTTCCAATAATAGCACGTTGTGATCCATTTGTAAAGAACTCAAGTTCATCGTTGTTAGCACCTGGTGATGTTTCGGGACGTATAAATGTATTTTGATCTACATCTTTAACACCGCCTAGTGAGCCCCAAGCAACGCCGTCGTATCCTTCAAATACTAACGTATCAGTGTTGAATCGTACTTGTCCTGTTGCTTCTACTGGACGAGCTGCTGTATCACCAACTGGTAGCTGTAAACTTGTAACACTGTCAATAATAACTATTTCATTATTGATAGTAAGTGTTCCAGATATTGCACCTATGTTAATATTTGTAGCTGCACCAAATGCATCAATGCGTGTAGCATTAGTGTTGAGTACATTAAAAGTACCAGTTTCGTCTGTAATAATGTTAGTACCATTAACTTGTATGTCTCTATCTGCTATAATATCTCTATCAGCAGTAATATCAACACCAGCGTGTATGTTTCTCTGTGCGCTTAGGCCGCCTGTGATTTGTACTGCGCCAGTAACATTATCTGTAGCATCATCGTTGTTTAGTATAATGATATTTGGAGTTGTTCCAAACTCAACTACTTCCGATCCGTCAGTTGTATCTATTACAATATAGTCACTAACATTTTCGTGTATTCTCAATACATTGGTATTGTTGTCTGGTAAGTCAATATCAGTTGCGCCGTTGATGTCAATAGTATCAACTGCTCTATCACTACCTAATACAACACTGCCGTCTGCTGTAAAATCAATGCCAACATTTAAACTTTTAGCAATGCCGACGCCGCCGTCAATAACAACCGAGCCTGTAGTTGTGCTAGTTGATTCTGTTGTATTTTCAACAAGCAATCCTGGGCGTATACCAAATGTAATAAGTTCTTCGTCTGTACGTGTGTTAATACTAATAAAGTCTAACGAACCTTCTGTACTAATACTATATGCTTGTAAACTTTCATCTGGAATATTTAAACTAACATCACCTGTGAATACAATATCACCGTTAACTGTTAAACTACCTTGCACAAGCAAGTCAGGATTAACTGTAAATGTACCTTCTGCTGCACCCATAATAATCGAAGTAGCATCACCAAATGCATTAATAGTTGTAGCACTTGTGTTCAACAAGTTAAATGCACCTGCTGTATCTGTGCTAATCACATCACCGTTAACATCAAAGTCACCGTTGAGTGTAATATCTCCTTCTACAGTTCCGCCTGTTAGTTTGTTTAAATATCTGTTTTCAACGTATGTACTAACAGCTTTCTGTGTAGGTGCAGTATTAAAGTCTTGTGTACCAATACTTGAAATTAAGTTTGCATTGTCACTAACTTCTTTAAGTTCTACACCAACCGGAATGCCGTCTCTAATAAACGGTCCAACACTAGTTAGACCTTTTAGATCAATTTCGTTAGCATTAAGTGTAATACTACCTGTAAGTGCGTTAACACCAAAGAAGTTACCAACTCTAAAGTTACCAATTTGGTCAACTGTACCACCTGCAAATACTTTACCATTGCTTGTTTCGATAATCTCTTGTTCAGGAACTGCTGTGCCGCCAAAGAACGGAAGTGCATTATATGTAACACCGGCGCCAACATATTCAAACGCATGTCCTGAAGTACTAATAGTTGAAACATTATACAAGTATGCTTGCTGTGTTGTTTCGACACTTATGATACCCGGGAATACTTTAATAGATGCACTACCACCGTATGTTGCATTTAGATCGTTGATTGCAGTTTCAACAATAGTTTCTGTTGCTCCAACAATAACATTTCTTTCGGTATTGTATATACTACTACCAAGTTCGTGATTATGTCCTACTTCGTGCCAGCCTGTGGTATAACCTTGTATTATAGATAAGGCAACTCTATCAACTAATAGTTCAATGCTTTGTCCTATTGTAGTATCGGCATCTGGAATAGTTGTAATCTGTGTTGCTGCGTTTCCAAAACTTTTAGTAACAACTTCGTTGTTTGCAACTTGACGCATTAGATCGCCTAGTTTATAATAACTATATGCACTAACTAGTGTTTGATCAACATTGCCTACTTTAGCTGCACCTAATATAGTGCCACTGTAGTATGCTTCGGCTGCTCTACGAGATTGTTTGTTACCACCGTACATTGTATCATATAATACAGCGTCAATAATATATCCAGTATCTCTTTCACAAACTTCAATGCCATATTCAAAACCTATTATATTGTCTTGAATATATGTAATAACGCCGTTTTGTATATTTGTTTTTTGTGCAAGCAATGCATTAGCTGCCGATCTTGTTGTTTGAGGAAGCCAACTAAAGTCTGGATTAACTTCTCCTGGAACACCAACTAATGTATTGTTTTCAATAGCACCTTTGATAATACCTATTAGGCCAACTGCTGTTGAACTTTCAATACTTGTACCATAAGCACCACCTAAAACTTGTGATTCTGGATTTCCAACAGTTGGAGTTACACCAATACCTTCTATACATTTTAAAGCAACATCTTGTAAGTGTGTATATGCTGCAACTGTGTTTGCTCGTTGACTTTCAGGAATATATGCTACTGCTCCTAAGAAGTATGCATTAGTAGCAATGATTGTTTGTATATTACCTGTGTATAGCAAATCGTATGCTACTGCATCAATAATAAGACCTGTGTCATTTCTACAACTTGTTTGGTTGTATGAGAACGCATCATAGTTGTCTTGAAGTTCAGTTATTGTGTTAGCAACAATAGTATCTTTTGCTGCTTCTAAACTTGCAATAGCAGTTTGTGCGCCAGCAGTTGCCCAAGTAGTATCTGGGTAAACTACAGTTGGAAGATTATCAACACCATCAGTGATAACATTTTGGAATATTGTTAATAGTTCATCTGCTCTAGTTACTTCAGTTGCTGTTGCAGCGCCCGCAGTTGTATCTTGTACTACACCTGTTTGTTCAGGATCATCGTATAATGTATCAAGTAATATACTTCCAAGTAACGTGTTTACCCATCCTAATGCTGCTGCTGTTTCTGGCTGTTGTCCTACAACTTGACTTACATATCCAACATAGTATGCTTGTGCTGCTTGGTAAGTAGCACTATTACCGCCATATAGAATGTCATATGTAAGAGCATCAACAATATAACCTGTATCTCTTTCACACTTTGCACTATTAAATGTAAAGCTTCTTGTAAATGTTTTATTAATAAAGTTAATAACATCTGTTTTATAAAACTCTACTTTTGTAACACTGTTTAGGTCTGCAAAGTCTGTTTGCAGCTCTGCGGCTGTCCAAGTAATGTCTGTAAGAATATCTGCTGGAATAGAATCTATATTGTTGTTGTTAACAACATCTTCAACTATTTGCAACAAGTCTTGTGCTTCGCCAGCTGTACCAGCATCAGCTCCTGGATTTGATGTATTTTGTGTTACGCCTACTTGTTCTGTAGATCCGTGTGTAATATTTTGTATAACATCAGATGCTACATTTGCCAGTTCGTTAAATGCTGCAACTGTAGCTGCTTGTTGTCCTGCTCCAAGTTGAGAAGCTGCGCCAACAAAATAACTTTCTGCTGCATTTTTAGATGCCAGGTTGCCGCGATATATGATATCATAACAAATAGCATCAATGATGTATTTGGTGTCTCTTTCACATTTTGCTGCATCAAATACTAGAAGTGGAAAGTTATTAGTAACATATGCGCTAGTTTCTTTTGCTAAGAAGTCTCTGTTTGCTTGTAGCTGAGTTACTGCCAACGGATAGTTAGCATTTAATCCACTATCTGGGAATGTTAACGTATCTGCCGAAGCGTCAGTACTTACAACACCATTGTTAATAATATCAAGTATTTCATTAAATCCTGCAAGTACACGACTTCTAAATGTTCCTGACAACTGTGTTTCGTTGGTATTAATAGTGTCTCTTAGATATTCAATAGATTTTACTGTTTGTAAAAGTTGTGATCCAACAGCTACCGCAGCATTTGCTCTTTGATATGCAAGTCCTGCTGTTACTTGATTGAAGTTAGTTCCTATTGCTGCGTCATAACACACAGCTTCAATCATAATACCTACATCTCTAGCACACTTTGCTTCATCATATGTAAAGTTCTGGAAGTTATTTGCAATCCAAATAATAACAGATTCTTTTACATCATCTTTATTACCTTTGATAGTGCTATATGCTTGTTGTAAAACACTAGTTGACCAAGTAACTGATGGTAGTTGTACCGATGGTAGTCCAGCAATGTTTCCTGCTGTAATAACATCTTCGATGATCTGTACCAGTCCTGATAGATCATCAACTTCTGTTGAACTTGCTGGAGTTCCGCTAGTATCTTGTACTAAAACGTTGCCTGGGCTATTTTCAACAACTGCTTCGATAACAATATCGCCAACAACTTGTCCAAGTCTGTTGTATGCTGCTGCTGTTGCTTCTGCTTCGCCTGCACCTAACTGACTTGCTACTCCAACAAAATATGATTGTGCTGCTAGTTGCGTTGCACTGTTGCCGCCATATAAAATATCGTGACATAATGCATCAACAATATATCCAACATCTCTTCTACATTTAGTTGCATCATAGCTTAGTAATGGATAGTTAGCAGTAATCCATCTAATGATTTCTTCTTGGATATATGCTTTGTTGGCAATCAACTGATCTTTTGCTTCAACAGCGTTTGTTGATGGTAGCGTTCCAGGTGTTGGAAATACTAATGCATCTGCTGCATCGTCTGTACTGATATTTCCGTTTTCTAAAATATCAATAATCTCATCCATTGCAGATTCAGCTCTTGGTTCTGCTGTGTCGCTTAATCCAAGTTTTACTATTTCTTTTTTAAGCTCTCTTAGTGCTCCTGATGTTTGTATTAGCTGATCATCTTGTAAATCTGCGCTACTTGCTCTTTGATATGCAAGACCAGCTGTTACACTGTTATAGTTTGTTCCTAGTGCAACATCAAGTGCAACAGCATCCATTATTAACCCAATATCTCTTTCACACTTTTCTTGATTGTATGTAAAGTCTTTGTAGTTATTTGTAATAAATGTTGCTGCTTCTTTTTGTAAGAATGCTCGGTTTGCTACCATTTGATCTTTTGCATTGATCTGCCCAGTAGTTGCACCAGTTGGGTTGGTCCATGTTAATGTATCTGCAAATCCAATGCCGTTTGTAACAATATCAACTACTTCGTCAAATGCTGCGCCTACGGCTGTTTGTGTTGTTGCATCACTAGCTGTTGCTGTACTTGCTTCGCCTTTGGCAAAGTTAATAGCTGCTAGTGTTTCTGTTAGCTGATCCGATAATACTGCTCCGGCATTTACTCTTAGATATGCTAGTCCGTTGGTTACACTGTTGTAGTTCGTTCCAAGCAATGCATCGTATCCGGCACCTGAAATAATCAGTCCTGTGTCTCTTTCGCATTTAGCTTGATCATATACAAAGTTGTTAGCATTAATGTATGCAATAACTTCTTCTGTTAAAAAGGCTTTGTTTGCAACAAACTGCGAATGTGCGTCAATAAGTGCATCAGCTGCTGGACCTGGTTCTGGATATTCTCTGCCTTCACTCGGTAGTTGGTTAAACTCAATAATATCAAATATATTATCAAATAAGTCAGATACCTTATTCTGGAATGCTGCTTCACCGTTTGCTGCTGCTACAGTCAAACGCTTTGCTTCTCTTAGTGCAATAATGGTTGCAGGCTTTTGTTCGCCATTTAAGTAAGCAACATTTGCACGATTGTAAGCTAGTCCTGCTGTAATACTGTTTTGGTTTGTTCCAAGTTGTGCGTCTCTATATACTGCATCAACCATATATCCAACATCTCTTTTACATTTTTCTTCGTTGTAGGTTAGTGTTGGATTGTTGACTAAGTTATATGCTATTGCATCTGCAATAATAGTTGAGATAACCGAAAGAAGTTTATTCGAAGCATTTACTTGTCCTGCTGGCTCATTTTCTGTGTTCGGATAAGATTTAGTAGGTAAGCCAGCAACACTTTGTGCATCAATAACACTTTCAACTATTTGCACTAATCCGTCTAATAATGTAGCTTCGATTTGTGTAGCATCACCGCTTGTAAAATCTTGTGTTTCTGCATTACCTGATGTTTTTGTAACACTAAGTCCTCTGATAATACGTTGTACAATAAATCTTACTCTTGCAAATGAATCTTCAAATGCTTGTTGATTTGTATTAGTAAAGTTACTCCAAGTTACACTTTTAAAGAACCATGTTGTTTCTTGTACTGTTGCATTGTTACCACCATATAAAATATCATATGAAAGAGCATCAACAAAGTTTTCAACATATGCTTCCCATTCTGATGCAGTATAAGTTAGTGTACTATCAAGAGTATCTAGGTAAGCAATAAACTCTGCAACAATAAAATCTTTGTTTGCTTGTAAATGATCTTTTGCATCAATACCGTTTTGTGTAACACCAACACTTTCTGCATATGTAGGCAAAATACCTGTACTATCACCATCGTCAACTACATTAATAATAATATCAAATGCTTCATTGACTCTAGTTACCGAAGTAGGATCTGTGTTAACTTCTGTATATCCTAATACTAACGATCTTAAATAAGCAAAACTTGAAACATAAAGATTTTTAAACCTTGTTCTTGATCTAAATTCTTTTGCTTGTCTAACTATAACATGGTCGCCACCTGTAGCAACATAATAAGAAAGAGCAGTTAAGAATACTGTCATATCTTCGTCAAACCAGGCTTGATTATAACTTAGTTCTGTAAACTGATCATTAATATAAGCAGTTAGTTCTGCAATAATAAAGTCTCTATTTTCTAGAATATTATTTTTTGCTTCAATGATTTCGCCATCTATACTACTTAAATCATTAAACGAGGATTCGATCTGATCTCCAACAAATGGAATGCCAGTACTATCACCTGCTGCAAGTGTGCTAGTAACAATATTAAATCGTTGATCAAGTTCCTCTTTCATTGCAAGATTTGAAGTTAACGCTTTCATTTCGTCACGTGTTGCTTCTAATGCATATATAGTAGGAGCAAGTTGATCAAGAATAACTTTAGTAGAAGTAGCTCTTAAATAACTTTGTGCTGCTGTAGTTGTTTGATAATATGTACCCATAACAATGTCACTAGTTAGTGCATCTATAATACGTCTAACATCGCGTTCGCAGGTTTCTTGATTATATACAAAAGGTTGTTCTGCAATAGTATTTGAAGTAATATAATAAAATGTGTCGTCGCCGTCAAACTTAATAACAGAACCAGTTTGTGGTTTGTCTCGCAAACTTGAAATAGAAATCGTAGAGTTTGTTCTTAGATTTACTGTTCCAGTTGCCTGTAGTGTGGCACCGCCACCTGTAAATGTAATAGTTGGAACACTTTTGTATCCACTACCATTGTCGCTAATACTAACTGCTGCAAGTTCGCCTGTAGTTAAATCAACTTGTGCTGTAGCAACTGCTGTTGTTCCGCTTAGTGCTTCTGGCGCACTGATAGTTACTGTAGGTGTACTAGTGTATCCAGTTCCTGCAAAAGATAATGTTACACTGCCTACTGTCGAATAATAGTCTTCGTCGGCTGTTGCAGTAGTATATGCTACCGGATAGTATCCATCTGCTACAACACCATTTGTGCCAAAGTCACTAACACTGTTTGAAATACTTAAATATCCACCTTTGGTGGTTAAGAAACCTGTGCTACAGAAAACCGAGAAGCAACTAACAATCTGTGTATAACCAAAGTTAGTAACATGGAACCCAATGCCCCCTTGTGAAATCTGTGTAAAAGCATCTGCAACAAAACTGAATACAAGTGATGCTGGGTCATAATCATCGCCATCGACTAAAAGACCACCGCCGCCACCGTTTGGGTTAATTTGTTTTTCTAGTGGAACATTTGGGTTATCTGCCAACAATATTGGCTTTGCACCTGGTGTGATTCCTTCGATTTGAACAGTTTCAAAAGGAATAAATTCAGTACCATCGTTCAGCCAAGGACCGTTCATATTAGTACAGTTTTGTACATATGGTGATGTTGTAACAAGTGCGCCTGGGCGTATTCTTGCACACCAACCTGGCGCACGTAATCCTCTAAATGTTATCTGATACAAATAACACGCATTGCCCATAAGGAAGAAATCCGATGTAGGATTCTTCGGAAACACTCTAGTATTTCTAAGTTCGCCTTGTCCAGTAACAGTAACAAAATCTCTCAATGTTATTGGATTGTTTTCATAGTAGTCGCCTGGCGCAACAATAATAGTTGAACCAATCGGAGCTACTTCTGATGCACGTTTTATACTAGCAAATGCGCCATTTTTATCTGCACTTCTACCATCATTGTCGTCATTTCCATCTTCAGTAACATAATATACGTTAGTAACCTTTGGACCAGTTGTATCACCTGTGGTGATCATGTTGGCATTTACACGAAACTCCTTGCCCTCGGCAAGGTTCATTTCCATGTCGCCATCAGATGTGAGAATAAAGGTTTTATCCCCTATTTTTCTGCTATGTATCGACTGTCTTTTAATATAACTCATTTACACTTCCAAATAACTTAATGTTGCTGATAGATTTGTTGGCGCTGCTCCTATTAGCATAACTCTGTCTCCTGCTTCCAATATTAATCGTTCTGCCGAGAATGTAAACGTATCAGCTGCACCAATTTCTAAATCATTTAATATTAAGTTATCGGTTGTTTTGACTGCACCATTAGGAATAATATGAACATCAACTTTAGTATCATTACTACCTGTTCCGTCATTGAGACCTGTATTACATATTAGCAGAGTTGTTAATGCAAACTTCTTTTCTGCTGGTACAGTTAAAAGAGTTGTATCTGTTGTTAATATTGCTGCATTTACTATCGCCATTGTTTCTTCCTTAAAAAATAATACTATAAAGCAACGCTTTATTTCTGCTTACAAGTTCGTCTTCGGTACCGTCTGCGTTTATAAAATATAAACCAGTACCGCCGTCTCCAAGTGTTTTACTATATAAAGTACTACCTGCACTTGGTGGGCTTGCTGGCGTTACTTCTTCTGTAAAGTTTAACCAGCCATCAATTTGTACTCTTCCTGTTCCTGATCCTTTTAAGATTATATCACTATTAATACCCGAGGTAGTAACAATATTATCATCAAATCTTAAATCTTCAAACTCAACTCTAGATTGGAAAAACGTAGCAATAACACTTTGATCAACTGCTATTTCAACTCGACTAGTTCCGCCACCTGTTTCGGTATCGTATACCTGAACACTTGTCGGATCTAATGTACCTGTTGTTATCTTATCCTGGAAGTTGTATGTAAAATATCCATTTACATAATCAAGCAATCCTCTAGTATTAACTAAAGCATCATCATTTACAGGGACACTAAGTCCGTCGGATTGCGAAGGATCTGGAGTAATATCACTTCCAGTATAAGGCCATATTTGTTTTTCGTAATCAGTAGTACCAGTAACATCAACGACACCAGTTCCGCCGCCTATCAAATATAAGTTTTGATTTTCAGTGGAAATAATACTACTAGTATGAATGCCCGAAAGATTTCCACTTTCTAGTTTGAAAATATACGCACCTTCATTAGCCGGTTGTGCGCCATTTCTTATGGTTTTTAATGTTTCATCATACAAAAATCTTGCATTAAACGCATCTGGGCCACGATCAATGATAACACCAGAGGTTCTGCCGTTACCATCGCCAATGTCAGTGATCCCGCCGTCTCCGCCGGGATCGCCATTATTAATAGTGATAGTTTTATCATCAACTATTAATTCTGCCGACCCAATACTAGTTTGATCGCCTAGTACATCTAAGTCGCCATTAATAGTAACCTTACCTGTTAACCCAACGTCAAGAACAATCTCTCCATCAGGATTTACAGATATGGTATACTTGTCAGTACCTATGCGATTAAAACGTTCAGCCATTTAAGTTTCCTTAAACTGCTGTTAATACAATGTAATCGTTTGTCGAATCGTTTTCTAATGCCCAAGTATATCTATTACCCGAGAAGTCAGTAGCAACACGTTTTGTGATTTTTGCAAGATTAACTTCGGCGCCTGAGTTTGAATCTACACGGCCGAACATGCGCATTTCGCCTAATGCACTTGGTGTACCATTTTTAAGAACACAAGTTGTTGTACTTGTTGAATCTTTAATGTTCGGCGAACCTACGTTTGCATCTTGTGTACAAACAAAAGTTTTTGCTCCACGCTGCTTAACTATAGCACCGTCTGTTCTTAATGATGCATCGTAGAATTCTACTCTTACACCAGTGTTGCCATCAGCATCGCCGATAACATCAACACCGTTAATATCTTTTTTTAGTGGACGTCCCATTTTGTTTCTCCTTATGACGTTCTAGGTCTACACAGATGGTATTCTGCGTAAGTCCAGTTTTTCTGGCTCTTTTATACCTACACAAGTATTTATCTAAAAGAATAAAATGGGTTATAATGTTCGTAAAAAAAGGCCTACCGCATCAGTGGGTAGACCTTCTCTATAATATATGATAGGGAGGATTACATTCTACCTCCAACAACCTAGTAAGTATTTTATACATTCGGTTGCGCCTAGTATCAGATAGTTATATCCAAAATACGCATCTTCATGTCTCCATGCTCATACGCTGCCACTACAGCTACTAGCCAAGTTATCGTCCTTACGAAACAACATTTCCTTGCACTATCTAACTAAAGACCGTCGTCTTTGTTATGTAACTAATATAACATATAAAAAAAGAAAGTCAACCAGTTTTTTCTATTTTTCTAAGATTTGATGCATATTTTTTTCCATTTGATAATATTTCGTCGTATTCAACTACATCACCTAATAATGCTTTAAAATCTTTTGTTTCAAAAAGAACATCGTACAATTCCGGACCCCATTCTTTAGGTCTTATTATACTATACTTTCTTTTTTTGTTGTATTTTATTATTTGTCCTATTGGCATATTATATTACTCCATGCAAATAGTTATCATAAAAATAGACCCCGTAGGGTCTATTTTCGTTTTAGTTAAGTTTAAACTTACGAGAAGCTTAGGTTGTTTGCAGTTACTTCTACTTTTTCCAAGTAGTCAGCTGCGTTACCTAGAGACGAAGCAGTGTTCGATAGCTCAACATATCCATAACGTGTCATGAACGAAACTGTTGGTTCGAATGTACTTGGATCTAGGACAACACCTGAAGACATAAGTGGGATGTATGGGCAATAGAATGCTGCTGCATCTGATTCACTTGTACCTTTGTAACCAACTAATACATCATCATCTGATGCATATGTGTTTACATAGATCTTCATTGCGTTGTTCAATGTACCAACCATTTTAGTGTTAGTTGGTGCTTCAAAAGTACCTTCAGTTGTACGTGCAAATGCTGAAGTTGTAGCACTTTGTAGAACTGTTAGGATTGCTGGTGATACAACTGCCCAGTTACCTGCGCCACGACGTGTACGCTGTGCGATGCGGTTAGCTGCACGGTTAACTAGTACTGCAAGTGCAGCATGTTCGTCACCAACAAAAGTTGCTGTACCACTAACTGCTGCTTGGTCAAATGTATCTGTACCTGTACCAGCTAGTGTGTTAAGAGATGCTAGGACCTCTTGGTCGATCTCAGCAGTAATCTCTTGAGCAAGTGCTGCCATGATTTCTGCTTCAACGTCGATGCCGTGCTGCGACTGTGCGTCTTGTGCGGCTTCGAATGTCCAACGTGCTGATAGCTTACGTGTTTTAGCTTCAACAGTTTGCTTTAAGATTTGAATTGACAAACGGTTACCCGCTGCGCCTTCAAGTGAAGCTGTTGGTGCTGGTGCATTTGTACCGTCACCTGAATATGCTTCAGCAATCTTAAATGGACTTAGTGCTTCTTCACCAGCTATTGCACCGCTTGCGCCTGTGCCTACTGTGTCGCTATAGCGAACACGTAGCGTGTGAATCTGGCCAACTGGGCCAGTCATTGGTTGTACGCCTACAATCTCGTTTGCGATGACTGTTGGCATAACACGTCTGATCACTGGAAGGATCACACGGTTTAGTGTTGCGATGTTACCGGCAGATGTAGCACCCGCAGTTGCAGTTTCAGCCAAATACCTACGGGTATTTTCTAGGGTTGAAGCCATTACTGCTTTCTTATTGCCTTGAAGGCCTTCAAGAAGTGCTGACTTGGTATCATTCCAACGACTTTCTAGTAGTTCTGACATTGGTATCTCCTTATTATAATCCAGCTAGACGTTTAAGATCAACTACGTTTGAGTCGATTGCGTCTGCTTTGATGTCATTGTGTTGTGTTCGGTTGCCTGTTACTTCTTTTGCCTCTGATAGTACTGCCTTCTTCTTCGCTGGAGTATTACCGTCTATTACCGCCGGCAGGTATTTGTCAAACGATGCTCGTAAACGAGATGTTTGAACTGATTCCAGTAAGTCTGTCATAATGTCACGTTGGTCGTTGCTCAATGGCGAAACCAATGCATTAATAGTGTCTTTGCGGGTGTTTGATTCGTTAATCGATTTAACTTCGATTGACTTTGCTTCCGCAAGTTTGATCGCTTTAGCCGCTGCTTGACGTGCTTCTACAATTTGTTTGTTTTTTGTATCTACAACTTTAAGCAGTTTTGATGTTTCTGAACTTTCATTCAAATAACTGTGTTGATATTCGTTAGCAAATGCTTCGAATAGCTTACGGCCAAAATCATTTTCACGTGCTTGATCAATATCTTCTTTTAGTGCCGAAATTTCTTTCTTAAGTCCTTTTGACACTGCTTCTGATACTAATGCTGCACTTTTCTTAATAAAGTCAGTTTTAACTTTATTAACATGTGCTTTGCCTTCACGTACTAAACGTACTTTTGTTTCGGCAAGATCTTTTTTATCTTCATAAAACTCTGCAAGTTCTTTTGCAAGTGATTCAACTACAAACTCTTCTAGAGCAACAAACTTGTCTTTTGTTACTTTTTGATCTGCGTGTAGTTCCTTGATTTCTTTTGCTAGTTGTTCACTAACAAATGATTTCATTAAATTGGCATTTTTACGCTGTGCAACTGCAAACTTAGCTTTTGCTTCTGCTAGTTGTTTGCGGTCATCGTGGAACTCTGCAATTTCTTCTGCTAGTTTTTCACTGAGCATAGCATCAATGGCTTCCACCATTGTTGTTTTGTCATGTGCATATTTTTTAGCAAATTCTTCGCGTAGTTCCGCAGTGGCTTGAAGTTTATTTTCTTCAACTTTAGCGTTCCATGCTTCCTCTAGTTCTGAACGCACTTCTTCCGATAGTGCTGAGTTTTCGAAGAGTGATTTAAGTGAGTCTAACATTTTATCTCCTCTCCTAGTTAGCGGAGTTTGCTTATTACATCTAATAAGCTCTCTTTTAAATATTTTTGTGCCTGTTTATCGCCTTGTACTTCCCTAGATGTTAGGAACGCCTTATAACCGCCTCGGGTGTTCATAAGGTGTTCGTAAATTGGTGTTGGGTAGGCGCCCGGAGCACTTGGCTGGGCAACTACATCTACTGTTATAATCTCAAAATCGGAAACTTCGCCATTGCCACTTTCGCTGACATTGCCGCTACCTCTCGATGAAACACCTAGTTTAACACCTGCTTCAAGCATTGTTTTAACTAGTTGTCCCATCGGAGTTGGTAGTATTTTTAGTTTACCGTAACCGTTTGGGCCATCCATCCACATTTCTGTAATCATATGGCTTACACGGTCAATGTTAATGTTAAGTCCTTCTGGATGATCTACTTCGCCTAGTACTGAAAAACCATTGCTAATCTGCTCGTTGAGCGTGGTGACAGCCCTGCCAATTTCGTTAACGGGATATACACGTTGATTTGCGTTGCGTACTCCGCCTTGAATGCAAATACCTTTCATAAAAAGATCTTTGCCTTCATTAGCAGACTCAACAATCACTTTAGCTTGGTCAAAACTCAAACTTTCACTTAGTAAATTCATACTTCAGTCCTTACTTCGCTCTTTTTGGAGCGCCATTTAAAGGTGAACCTGCGCCTGCGTCTTGGTTAGGTGCAGCACCTTTCTTCTCGGCACCGTGGCCGGGTCGGGTTGACATTTTTGTCGCCCCTTTAGCACCAGGAACATTTACGTTCTTGGTATTCATATCTTTTGGTGTTGGAGCAGCTAGACCACCTTGTGTTCCGCCTGTTCCGCCGTCGCCACCTTTAACTATGTTAGCACTTGTGCCACCCATGTTGTTTGGTTTTGCTGTTGGTGATTTTGCATTTGCGCCATTGTCGCCCATTTTTGCTGGTGCTACTTTGTCTGCATATTCACGCATTAGTTCTGAATTTGACTTTGGAAGTTTTGATTCTTCAACTTCGTCTGTTGCTTCTTCAACTTCTTCGTCATCTGATTCAAAAGCATAGGCTTCTTCTTCTGGTTCTTCTGCATCCATATCCATTGGCATTTCGCCGCCGTCCATGTCCATGTCCATGTCGCCTGCTTCGTCGTCATCTTCGTCGCCTTCGTCACCCATCATATCTGCAAATTCTGCTTTAAGTGCTTCTAGTTCGTCTTCTAGGTCTGCAACACGATCTTCAACGTCACCGTCTTCGTCGCCCATGCCCATGTCATCAGCGCCTTCTTCGTCGCCCATGCCCATGTCCATGTCCATATCACCATCGTCTGCGCTTGGCATCTCGATGTCCATTCCTAGCTCGTCTGCTGGATCTCCACCTTCAGGGAACATACCTTCATCAACTTCATCATCAGTTGCTTCGTCTAGGTCTTCGTCTGACTCGTCAACTTCTTCATCAGTTGCTTCGTCTAGGTCTTCGTCTGATTCATCTACTTCTTCGTCAGTAGCTTCATCAACTTCTTCATCAGTTGTTTCTTCTACTTCTTCGTCTTCTAGTAGTGATTCATAAATATCTCTTGATTTTTCCACTACAATTTCGTGGAACAATGCTTCTGCACCTTCTTTGTCTTCGTTTACAAGACGCTCAAGCATTTCTTCAAACTTGTTGCGATCAGTCATGTCATTCTCCTTTATTGTCAAGGCTGTCTATTATATTTACACTTTATTTAAAATATACGCTGAAAATGGGCTCAAAACGGCCCATTTTATTTTTTTATTGAAAAATTTTATTAAAATCTTCATATGTTATATGTGATAAGTTAGATAAATCCTTTAAATGATCTGGAATATAATCCTCCATTGAGCTCATCACTCGGTAGTATTTAGTCTTTGGATGTTGATTTATACACATCATTGTTTGTCTTTGCCAGTTACCATAATACGTTGCTCTGTCGTTTACGTTCTTATAGTTTCTACTACCTGCATATACATTATTAACTAGTTGATTATCTTTTCCT